>Ga0164290_1000251_pt1 | contig 203043 bp, 185 predicted proteins | sample Micstemetagenome_FD_108782 | JGI IMG/M metagenome (GOLD analysis project Ga0164290, IMG submission 108782) | Contaminated culture microbial community from soil near Moab, Utah, USA - Microcoleus steenstrupii SON62 (Illumina Assembly) | ecosystem: Environmental > Terrestrial > Soil > Soil crust...
GCCTGGGCTCGAAACTCTTCGCTAAACTGCCGCCGGGACCGCCGGCTCTTGCCTGTGTCTGCTGCCATCGTGGCCATCGTATCCGCCTTTCCGAAGATGTCCACGGAATCGGATCAAGCCCAGATCGTGCGCCAGTGGATTCAGTCCGTTTAGGCCACAGATGCACACCGACTAAACACCGGCCGGCCTCAGTACAACGGGCGCCAGGTGAAGAACATCACCGCGACAAAGCCCTGCAGTACCGCGAAGCAGACGATCCAGGCCATGCGGTGACGCGCCGGGATGGCGCCACCCATCCACAGGAATGCGGGAAACAGCACCGAGGTGACCCGGCCCATCGACAACAGGCCGCCCGCCGCCATCGGGGGCAAGGTGTTCACCAGCAACAACACGGCGTACGGCAGGCCGAACCGGCGATAGACCGGCCACGCGGAGCGGGTCATCTTGGCTATTCAAGCATTGGAACTGCCGACAGATCCAGATTGGTGATGGTATTATCCGACCGTAAACCTTCCAGTATCGCTACCGGTCATCCGTCGCTGGGGCAGGATTGACACTCGAGCGCTGGACTGAAGCAAGGGCACTCGTGGCGGGCCACGGCGCAATTCACCGTGACAATGCGCGCACGAAGCAATCGGCCCGTCGCCTGCCGTCCTCTGCGATAGACGAGACTTGTTTGGCTCGGCACAGTGATGGGCCGCACGGTGATACCAACGGTCTAGGCGAGGAGTGGAGTCGTGGATCATCTCTGGCAACCAATTTCTGACTTGCCGCAACCACGAGAGTCGTTGGCTGACCCGCAGGTTAAGAGTGTCATCGACGTATGGCATCAGCGGTTCGCCGAACTGCGTGAACGCGAGGAGTTCAAGACATTCCTTCTGAAGCTCCGCCGCCAATGGGCCATCGAGACCGGCGTACTAGAGCGCCTGTACACGGTGACCGAAGGAGCCACACGTGCCCTGATCGAGCAGGGCTTGGATGCTGCTCTCCTGTCTCACAATGACACCGATAAGCCGCCAGACTACGTTATGGCGCTCATACGTGATCAGCACAATGTCATTGAGGGCCTCTATCAGTTCGTCAGTGGAGAGCGTCAGCTATCCAAGTCGTACATCTGCGAGCTTCACCAGGCCCTGACTACCCACCAGCCGACATACGACGCAGTGGACTTCCTCGGCAACCCGACTGTAGCCGAAATGGTTCGTGGAAAATGGAAAACGTTTCGAAACAACGTCGAGCTTCCAGGCGGCGCTCTGTTTGAGTTCTGCCCACCCGAGCATGTAGAAGCGGAGATGGACAACTTAATCCGAATGCACGCGAGCCATGTTGCTGAGGGCGTCGCACCAGAAGTGGAAGCCGCTTGGCTTCATCACCGGTTCACCCTCATCCACCCGTTCGTGGACGGAAACGGGAGGGTCGCTCGGGCGCTCGCAACTCTTGTGCTGCTAAGAGCCAACTGGCTCCCTTTGGTTGTGACTCGAGACGACAAGCCAGGGTACCTCCAAGCGCTGCGGGCCGCCGACTCCGGCGACATACGGCCCTTGATCGGGTTCTTCGGGGATCTCCAACGCCGCGCAGTTCGAGGTGCTCTGAGTCTGAGCGAAGAGGTTGCACTTGAGGCGGTTGCCATCAAGGGGCTTCTGATGGCTGTGAGCCACAAGTTCGCTAAACGTCGTCAAGACCTCCTAACCGCATACCAACGAGCCGTCACGACGACTGACGCGATGTTTGAGCTAACCAGACAAAGAATGGAGGAGGTTTGCACTGAGGTCGACCAAACCATTAAGAGGGAGAAGGCCACATTCAACGCTCGTGTTGACCTAGGTCTGCGAAGCGACCGGAAGGGTGCTTGGAATCGGTGGCAAATAGTCCAGTGCGCACAACAGCTCGGATACTATGCAGATCTCCAAGTGCACCCATCTTGGGTTGAGTTGCGCATTGAAACAGAGGATTGGGTCGGGATCCTAATTGCGTTCCATGGAATTGGCCGCGGTTGGTCTGGGCTCATCGGTGCAGTGCCTATGGCATACCGCAAGGGACTAGGCGAAGGTGGTGTCCGACAAGTGGTTGAGGTCAAGCCGCTGGCGATCGAGCCCTTTGAAATCGGCTTCACTGGGGATCCCATAGAAATCGAGCAGCGCTTCAGAAAATGGCTAGAGACGGCGATCATTCACGGCCTTCAGTACTGGCAGGAGCAAGTCTAGGCTACCGCCTACAACCGACTAAACAGCGACCGGCCTCAGTACAACGGGCGCCAGGTGAAGAACATCACCGCGACAAAGCCCTGCAGCACCGCGAAGCAGACGATCCAGGCCGTGCGGTGACGCGCCGGGATGGCGCCGCCCATCCACAGGAATGCGGGAAACAGCACCGAGGTGACCCGGCCCATCGACAACAGGCCGCCCGCCGCCATTGGGGGCAAGGTGTTCACCAGCAACAACACGGCGTACGGCAGGCCGAACCGGCGATAGACCGGCCACGCGGAGCCGAGCACAAACAGCACGGCCAGCAAGTAGAAGAAGTCGATGGTCTGGGTGGAGGCGTAGTTATACAGGCCGTTGTTGGCAATGTAGCCCACGCGGTCGGACACCAGTGAATCCAGGCTGCGATAGACCCTGCCCCAGGCCGCGTTCTGCGAGGTCCAACTGAAGGGGTGTCCAGTCAGCTGGTAGATGTAAGCCGAGAAGGTGAGCATGCCGAAGCCTGGCGCCGAGGCCGCGAACAACCGCTTGGCGATCGCCATCCAGCCGGCCGGCGGCAGCAGCGGCCGCCAGCGCGCGGCGTCCCACATGGGCGACACCGCCATCAAGCCCAGCACCACCGACAGGAACGCGCCGTTGGGCCGCGTCAGACCGCACAGGAAGCCCCACGCCGCGGCGCGCCCCAACTGCTCGTGACGAAAGTGATAGACCGCGCCGACCAGCGTCAGCAGAAACAGGGACTCGGTGTAGGCGGCGCTGAAGAACACCGCAAACGGGTACGCCGCCAGGAGCATGACCGCCGTTGCCGCCGCTTCGTCATCGCGCAGCTCGTCGCGCGCCAGGCGCAGAAAGTAGCCGAGGGCGAAGAAGAACGCCACGAGCGAAATGCCGACCCCGGTCCAGAGCGGCTGCCGGCCGAGCACCGTCGACAGATACCGCACCGACATCGGGAACGCCGGGAAGAACGCGATGTTCTGCTGTGTCTCGACCCGCGCATTGGGGTCGTACTGGTACCCCTCCATCGCAATGCCCAGGTACCAACCGGTGTCCCACCGCGCCGGCAAGTCGAGGAAATCGTTCGAGTAGATGCGCCAGCGCGAAGACGCCTCGGGCGGAAACCCGATCAGGATGACCGCGAGAAACCCGACGGCGAGCACCCCACCACGAGTTGCCAGGTGAATGGGCAACACCGTGCGGGTCACGGGATCGTTCCACCAGCGCCGCACGGCGTGGACGACGCGCTGCGGCAGGGGATGACGGCGCACGAGGGCATGGCGGATGAGCAACGCGACCAGGCACCAGAGGGCGGGCCGCCACCATTCGGTGACCGACAGCCGGCTGTCGAAGATCATCACGCGGAAACCACCGGCCAGCAGCACCGACAGCGCGACGATCGCCATCGCGACGGCCACGATGTCGAGCGCCGTCGCCCACTTGGGCAGTTTCACATTCGCCATTGTATGCGCCTTGGCCGCCGGAGCTTTAGCGAAGCGGCCCTGGCCCGCCGTAGCTTTAGCGAAGGCGGCCTAACGCGCGATCCTCGACGCGAATGCGCGCGCGCATCAGCAGGCCGAACACGAATGTCGCCAGCAGGCCGGTGATCGGCGCCGCCACGATCATCGCGACGCTGACGAGCTCGCCAACGACCGCCAGGTAGTTGGGATGCGACAGAAAGCGATAGGGACCGGTGGTCACGAGCGGCGCGCCCGGCAGAATCAACACGCGATAGCTCCAGCGGGAGCCGAGCGACGAAATGGCCCACACCTTCAGCGCCTTCGCGACGCCGAACAGCGCCAGGCCGCCGAGCAGGATTGGCGCCGACGCGGGTCCTGAGAGCGCACCTTCAACACCCATTGCGATGAACGAGACCGGATACACCCAGCGCATGGTCGCAATCACGTCGCCTGGCGGCTCGATGGCACCCTTGGCGCGCAGCTGGCGTTCGTTGAAACGCGACAGCACCAACTCGCCACCCATCATGAGCAGCGCAGCGACGATGGTGAGGACGGCAATGGCGAGGGCTGGACTGGTCATAAGGACGGCGTGTGGCGGCCGGCATGGTGGATGCCGCGTCCGGCATCGTGGATGTGGCGCCCGGCATCATCGTGGATGTGGCGTCCGGCATCATCGTCGATGTGGCGTCCGGCTTTAGCCGGACCCGTACCACAGTCCCCCGCGTACCGGATGATCGACTCGAACACCGACGGCACGAGCTGCGCGGCCACGGCGGCGGCCGAGACGCCCCGCGGCGAGGTGACAAGAGATCGCAGCGTCCGATTGAATCGCCATTTCGACGCGAACGCCTCGCGCCGCAGCCGTGCCAGCTCGAGATGGGCGCTGCCGGCCGGCAGTGTGCCCGACAACACCCGCAGCGTCACGCCAGCTGCAAGCTCGGCGCCGGCCAGGGCCAGCCGCAAGCCGTCGCCGGTCATCGGGTCGATGAAGCCGGCCGCATCCCCCGCGAGCAACAGGCCGGGCTCGCCGGCGGCATCGGCATCGACGGCCATCGGCCCCAGCACCACCGGTTCGCCCTCGGGCGTGGCGCCGGCGAACCGATCGCGCAGGCCCGGGTCCGCGTCGAGCCGCGCCCGAATCAGGAGGTCCGGCGCACCGAGCGGCGCATCGCCGGCGGCGTGCGGCATCACCACGCAGACGTTGGTGAGGCCGCCGGGTACCGGCGCCACGCCGATGTAGTGGCCCAGGCGCACGTGCATCTCCCCCACCGTGCCGCAACCGTCAACACCCGAGAAATAACCACCGATCGCCCAGCGCCTGGGCCGCGCCGGCTGGTGGGCCAACTGGCGCGAGAACGCGAGCGTCGAGCGGCGCCCGTCGGCCGCAATCACCATGCGCGCCGGATGCACGCCTGACCCACTGCCGACGACCACCCCCGCAACGCGGCCACCGGCCACATGCGCCGCCTTCACCGCGACGCCTTCCTCGACCTGCGCGCCCGCCTGCTCCGCCTGCCGCAAAAGCCATTCATCGAGGACGCTTCGCGTCACGGCCCTGCCGGCAATGCCTTCGCCGTAGAGCGCGCGCACCTGCACGCCGCCCGGTCCGGTGATCAGCATGCCGTGAATGTCGTCGCTGCGGGCGACGAGCGGCGCCGTATCCAGGTGGCGCGCCAGCACGGCCAGCGCGCCGGGGTTCAGGGTGTCGCCGCACAACTTGTGGCGCGGGAAGCGCGCACGCTCGAACACGCGGACCCGGGCGCCGGCCCGCGCCAGGATGAGGGCGGCCAGCGCGCCCGCCGGACCGCCGCCGGCGATGACCACGTCATCGTTCCGGGCGATCACGGCGTCATCCATGCGAGCGGCCGAGCACCAGCGCGCTGTTCTTCGAGCCGAAGCCGAGGCAATTGCACAGGGCCGCTTCCGGCTGCGCCGCGCGCCCCTCATTGGGAATGAAATCGAGATCGCAGTTGGGGTCGGGGTCGGTCAGGTTGATGGTCGGCGGCAGGAACCCGCGCGACAGCCCAAGCGCGGTCGCCACCACCCCGGCGGCGCCGCTGGCGCCTTGCGGGTGACCAATCATCGACTTGGTGGACGAGCCGGGAATGCGATCCGCCAGCGCGCCGAACGCCAGGCGCGTGCACCGGGCTTCGATCGCGTCGTTCAGTTGCGTCGAGGTGCCGTGGTAGTTGATATAGCCAATCTCCTCGGCCGCGCGGCCGGCCCGCGCCATGGCGGTGTGCATGCAGCGGACGATCTGCTCGCCGTCCGGATCCATCTGCACGCGGTGGTAGGCGTCGCAGGTCGACGCGTAGCCGTCGATCGTGGCGTAGACCGTGGCGCCGCGGGCCCGGGCGCGGTCTTCGAGTTCCAGCGTCAGCATCCACGCGCCTTCCCCCAGCACGAAGCCGTCGCGGCCGCGATCGAAGGGGCGCGACGCCTCGGCGCCGCGCTCGTTGTAGTGGGTCGAGACCGCGCGCATGCGGGAGAAGCCGAAGATCATGCCGGGCAGCACGCAGCCGTCGGCGCCGCCCGACAGCAGCACGTCGCACTCACCCTGCCGCAGCAGCATGCAAGCGTAGCCCAGGGCGTCGGTGGAACTGGTGCAGCCGGTGGACATCACGTGGCTGATGCCACGGACGCCGAGCGCGATGGAGATTTCGCTCGAGACCATGCCGCAAATGCCCAGGGCGATCGCATACGGCGTCACGTTCTTCCCGCCGGTCGTGAAGAAGTCCTGGTATTGCCGCTCGCCGATGTCGATGCCGCCACCGCCGCTGCCGATGATCACGCCGGCGTTCGGTTCGCCGAACCCGAGGCCCGCGTCGTTCCACGCCTCGCGGGCCGCCACCACGCCGAACAGCGCCGCGCGCGAGTAGCGCTTCGGGTCGGCATGCGAGTCGCGTGGTGCGGCTTCACCGGCCAGCGGCATGGCCATGGACATGTCCACGGGCGGCACCGGCGCCGCCACCTTGCAGGGATACGTCGAGACGTCGAACTCGGTAATGGCGCGCGTGCCGCTCTGTCCGCGCCGAATGGCATCCCAATAAACCTCGCGCCCGACCCCGAAGGCCGAGACGACGCCGATGCCGGTGATGGCGATGCGTGGGGTCACATGTGCTCAGGGGTCAGCCCGACAAACAAGCGAGTCGGGGTCTGACCCCTATAATACCGTTCGTGCGAACCGCATTCGTCTGGATCGGCGCCCTGCTATTCGCGGCGTCGCTCGGCTCGTTTGCCTTCGTCTACGGCTACCAGATGCGGGCGCCGGCGCCCACCGGCACGGCCGTCTGGCCAGCCGTGCTGATCAACCTGGGCCTGTTCACGGCCTTCGCGCTCCACCACAGCATCATGGCTCGCACCGGCGCCAAGGCCTGGCTCATCCGCCAGGTGCCGGCGGAGCTCGAGCGCAGCGTCTACGTGTGGGTCGCCAGCGTGATGTTCCTGGCCGTGTGTTGGTGGTGGCAACCGCTGACGGGCATGGCCTGGCGGGTCGACGGACCGCTCCGGTGGGCGATTTACGGCATCCCCCTGGCAGGGGCCGTGTTGACCGAACGCTCGGCCCGCATCATCGGCATCTGGGAACTGGCCGGCGTCCGCCAGGCCCGGCGGGGCGCGCCGGTGGAGTTCAAGGTCACCGGGCCGTTTGGCCTGGTGCGGCATCCGATCTATTTCGGGTGGGTCCTGCTGGTGTTCGGCATGCCCGACATGACCTACAGCCGGCTGCTGTTTGCGGTGATCAGCACGGCCTACCTGGTCGCGGCCATTCCGTGGGAAGAAGCCTCGCTGGTCGAGGCGTTTGGCGACAAGTACCGCGCCTACCAGCAACAGGTGCGATCGCGCCTGCTGCCCGGCATCTGGTAGTTATCCCCGCCAGCCCTTGGTCGGCCGGGTAAACCGCGCCGGCAGCGCCGCGCGGGTGGTCGCGTCCATGGGCTTGCCCGGCGCTTCCACGGCCTCGGCCTCCTCGGTCTCGACGTCCTTCGGCAGTCCTTCGATCTGGTCGAGGAACATCATCGAATGCAGCGACGGGATCTCGAACTTCTTCCCGCACGTCTTGCACGTCACCTCATCGTCCAGGCGCAGCAGGTGATCGCGCAGCTTGTCGAACTTCTTGCGATCGTCGGCGTTCTGCGGCGCGCCCTTCTTGGTGCGGCGCACCCAGCGGATGGTGTACTCGTTGGTCCGCTTGCAGCGCGGGCACGGGTAGGTCGCAGGCCGGCTTTCCGGCTTCTCGCTGAAGAAGGCGCGTTCGTCAAAGCTCACCACTACATTGTACCTTGCCGGGGGCACGACACAGGACGGGGTTGCACCACCTGACGGGGTGACGCCACTGGAATCCGGGCTGCCCCGTCAACCTTTGTCTTCCCGTCAGGTCGTGTCGCCCCGTCAAGCAGTGCGCTCCCGTCATAATCAGTGAAGTGACGGTCGCCTTCTACATCTCTGGCCACGGCTTCGGCCACGCCTCGCGGTCGATCGAGGTCATCAACGCGCTGGTCGATCGGCGGCCCGAGGCGCGCGTGATCATCCGATCCGAAGTGGCGGCGTGGCTGGTCACGCGGACCGTCCGCCCCGGCGTGACGCTGGCGCCGGTGCCGTGCGACACCGGCGTGGTGCAGATCGACAGCCTGCATCTCGACGAACGCGCCACGCTCGAGCGCGCCCGTGCCTTCATGGACCGGTTTCCGGAACGCGTGGCGGCCGAGGCCGCCTGGCTGAAGCAGGTCGGCGCGACCCTGGTCATGGCCGACCTGCCGCCGCTCGGGATTGCCGCGGCACACGCGGCCGGCTTGCCAGCGGTGGCGATCGGCAACTTCACCTGGGATTGGATCTACTCCGGCTACGACGGCAGCGCCGACCTGGTGCAGCAGATCGGCGAGATCTACGGGCACACGACGACCGCGCTCAGAATGCCGATGTGGGGCGGCTTTGCCACCATGCCGGCGGTCGTCGACATCCCTTTCGTCGCGCGGCGATCGTCGCGCGACCCGGCAGAGGTGCGCAAGGCGCTGGGCCTGCCCCTCGAGCAGGTGCTGGCCCTCGTCTCGTTCGGCGGATATGGGCTCGAGGGACTGGACGTTGAGGCGTTGCGCCAGGTCAAGGGTTACCGGGTCCTGCTGCCCGGCGACATCGACGAGGCCGCGATGTATGCGAGCGGGCTGCGCTACGAAGATTTGGTGAGGGCCGTCGACGTCGTGGTGACCAAGCCCGGCTACGGCATCATCTCGGAATGCGTGGCCAACGACACGGCCCTGCTCTACACGTCGCGCGGACACTTCCTCGAGTACGACGTGCTGGTCGCTGCCATGCCGCGCTTCCTGCGTGCGGCGTACCTCGGTCACGGCGACCTGTTTGCCGGACGATGGCAGCCGCATCTCGACGCGCTGCTGGCGCAACCCGCGCCGCCCGAATCGCCGGCCACCAACGGGGCCGAGGTGGCCGCGCGGTTGATTACGGAGCTGTGAAGGCCTCGTCCTTGAGCACGACGAACAGGCCATCGGCCTCGGCGATGGGGGTCGTGCCGGCGCCGAACAGCCGGGCCCGCACGTAGATCTTTCGCCCCTCGGTCCGCTCCACCCGCGACTCGACCATCGTCTCGGTCTCGAGCTTCAGCATGGCAATGAACGACACCGAGATCTTCGCGGCCACCGTGCGGTGGCCGTTCATCCAGCACACGCCGCCCATGGCTTCGTCGAGTACCGCGGCCATGGCGCCGCCGTGCACGTGTCCGGGCGGCCCCTGGGTCTCGCGCCCGAACCAGGCCTTGGCGTACAGCACGTCAGCCTCGGGCCCGCGAAAGTAGGCAATGCGAACGCTTTCGCCAGACGGATTGGCGACCAGGAACGAGTGTGCGTCGAGAGAAGGAAACGGCTGGACGGGTGTCCAGCCGGGTTCAGGTGTGACGTGCGGAGCTGGCAACGATCCTTAGTCTTTGACGACCGTGATCAGCGTCCACATTTTCGGGATGTTGACCTTCTCGAGCGACACCGGCTTCAACTCGGCCTGCTCGAGGAACCCTGGCAAGTCGAGGTCGGCCGTGAAGCCGATGTGCACCGTCATCGGTGAGATGGCGCGTTCGATCCATCCCATCAGCCGGTTGGCGCTCTTGAAGTGATTGAGGATGATGACGCGGCCACCGGGCCGGCACACGCGGTACATCTCGCGCGCCACCTTGACCGGTTCGGGCACGACGCTGATCACGTACGGCGCGTAGACGACATCAAAGGAGTTGTCGGCGAACTTCAGCTGCGTCGCATCCATTTCGGCGAGTTCGCAGTGGTGCAGGCCCTTCTCGTCGATGCGGCCCTGGGCCTTCGCCAGCATCTTGCTCGACAGGTCGATGCCGGTAATGCGGCAATTGCGCGGATAGAGCGCCAGGTTGATGCCGGTCCCGACGCCCACTTCGAGGACGTGCGTGCCCGCCCGGAGCGCCATCTTCTCCATGGCCTCGAGACGGCCGGGGTGCAAAGTCGGGCCGTACGTGTAGTCGTACGCCGCGGCAATGCCCTGGTAGACCTTTTCAACGAAGTCGGTCTCGACGGTAGTGACCGACAGCGCCCTGGTGGCCGCGTCGCCCGAACGTCGCGTTTCTGCGTCAAATAGGCCCATTTTTTGAATCTCCGAAACCGAACCGGACTATACCACGTCGAGCACATCGAGAGCGGCGTCCAGCCGGCCCGACGGCGTCGAGATCTGCACACCCGCCGCCATCCCCTTGATGGCCGCCACGAGTTCCCGGGCCACTTGCACGCCCTCCGCTGCTGCGGCGTCGGCACTTGCCGTGCGCCGCATCCGTTCCACCAGCGCGTCAGGCACCGTCACACCGGGCACTTCGTTCGCCATGAACTCGGCGTTCAGGGCGCTTTCAAACGGCCAGATGCCAACGATGATGGGCACACCGAGCGGCGTGACCCGGGCGAGAAAGCGTTCGAAAGTGGACACATCGAACACCGGCCTCGTCACCGCAAACTCGGCCCCGGCCTCCACCTTGAACTCGAGGCGCCGCATCTCCTGATCGAGATCGCGCGACGGGTTCACCATCACGCCGGTGTGAAAGGACGTCGGCTCGCCAATCGACTGGCCGCCGATGTCGAGTCCGTGATTCAGACGGGCAATCACGTTGGTGAGCCCGATCGAGTCGACGTCGAAGACAGCTGTCGCGTCGGGGATGTCACCCAGGCTGCGCACATCGCCGGTGATGCCGAGCAGGTTGCGGACCCCCATGGCGTGCGCGCCCAGAAGATCCGACTGGATGCCCAGAAGGTTGCGATCGCGACAGGAATACTGCAGCAACACTTCCACGGCCGCATGTTGTTGCACGAGCACGGCCAACGACAACGCGCTCATGCGCGCGCCCGACCGCGGTCCGTCAGGAATGGTCACCACATCCACGCCGCGAGCGGCGAGACGCGCGGCGTCGGCCAACGCCGCGCTGGCGGCATGCCCCCGAGGCGGCACGAGCTCGATAGCGCGGATGAAGCCGCCATTGGCCAGCTTGCGGCCCATGATCGACTTGGACTCGCGCGGCAGTGCCGGGCGGGCATTCGGCTGGCTGGCCACCGGTGTCCGCACTTCGACGGAACCCGCGTGACGCGCGAGTCCTGGCGCCATGGACTTGGCCGCGAGCGCAATCTGGCGGATGTGCTCGGGCGTCGTGCCGCAGCAGCCCCCAACCAGGCGCACGCCCGAGGCAATGAACCGGCGCGCGTACGACGCCATGTATTCCGGCGAGCACAAATACAGGTTGCGGCCTTCGATGTCGCGCGGCCGGCCGGCGTTGGGTTGCGCCGACAACCACACGTCGGTGATCTCGCTGATGCGCTCGATCGTCTCGAGCATCGGCGCGGGTCCGACACTGCAGTTCACCCCGACGATGTTGGCGCCGCGGGCGATTAATGCGGGCGCGAACTGCTCGGGTGGCGCGCCGTCGAGGCTGGCGCCGTCCTCCTCGGTGGTCATCTGCGCGACGATCGGCAGGTCGCACACGCTGCGGACCGCGGCGATGGCCGCGCCAATCTCGTTCAGGTCACGGAACGTTTCGAGGATGAACAGGTCGACCTTGCCATCGACCAGCGCCTGGGCCTGCTCGCGGAACATCGCTTCGGCTTCGTCGACACCCGTCTTGCCCCAGGGCTCGATGCGGACACCCAGCGGACCAATGGCCCCGGCGACGTAGGCGGCTTCGCCCGACTTCTCGACCGCGCGCCGCGCGAGCGTGGCGCCGGCCAGGTTGATGTCGCGCACCTGGTCGCCCAGGCCGAAGCCGCGCAGCTTCATGCGGTTGGCGCCGAAGGTGTTGGTCTCGATGACGTCGGCGCCGGCCTTCAGGTAGTCGGTGTGCACGTCGACCACCAGCTCGGCCTGGGTCTGGTTCAGCGACTCGAAGCAGCGGTTGATGAAGACACCCTTCGCGTACAGCATGGTGCCCATGGCGCCATCGCACACGAGCACACGATCATCCAACGCAGATAAGAAGGGCTTCACTGTGGGTAATTACTTGATACAGACGGCATTGGCGCGGGCGGGGTTCGCCCGCCCGGGTCTGCCCGGCTGCGGCGGCACTTACCGCGCCGGCATGGGCGCCTTTTGATCCGCCGCGGCGGGCACAAGCAGCTCGGTCTTGTCCCACACGAAGTCGTCCTTGCTGTAGACGGCCAGCTCGTAGTCCTTGCCCATGAAGATGGCCGACACGGGGCAGGCCTCTTCGCAGTAGCCGCAGAAGATGCAGCGCGTCTTGTGAATCTGGTAGGTCGACGCGTAGCGCGGGCCGGCCATCACGGTGCCGTCGTTCTCGGCCGCCTCGAGGTAAATGGCGTCGGCCGGGCAGGCCACCGCGCACAATCCGCAGGCCACGCACTTCTCCAGCCCCGCCTCGTCACGCATCAGGACCTGCTTGCCCCGGTAACGGGGAAACATCGGGACCTTCTGGTGCGGGTAGTTCACCGTGATGGGACGGCGGAACAGGTGCTTGAAGGTGAGCGCAAAGCCTTTCGCGAGCGGACCGATCATAGGAGGAAATGATACCATTTCAAGGGCGCTCTTCGCTGAAAGTTCGCCCATGCAGGACCCTAAATTCCTCTCCGCCGGGCAGTTCCTGCTCACGACGCTGGTCGTCAAACTGGCGGCCATGGCCGCCTTGGCGACGATGCTCGCCCGGTACCGCCGCTTCCGGCACATCCTGATCTTCGAGCAGCGTAGCTGGCCCGACCGCCTGGTGTTCGCCCTGGGTCTGGGCGTCCCCTTATCCGCCGGGGTGGCCGCGCGCGTGCTGCTCAACTACGACGCCGCCGACCTGATGCTCGAGGGCGCATTCCTGGCCGGGCTGATCGCCGGCCCCTACACGGGCGCCCTGGTCGGCCTGGCGATCGCCCTGCCGGCCCTGGCGGCCGGCGAGTACGGCGCGCCGTTCCTGGCCGTCGGGTGCGGCTTTGCGGCCGGGGGCGTGCGCGAAGCCTGCCCCAAGGCCGAGATCTGGAATTTCTCGCCCTTCGTGCTGTTGGGCCTGCCCCGCTACGTCTGGCAGATGGTGTGCCGCTTCGTCTCGAACTGGCAGGTCGTGCTGCTGCTCGTGATCGTCGGCCTCGAGGCCATCCGGCAGACGGTTGGGGACCAGTACCCGGAGCGCCTGTTCCACCTGTCGAGCCCCTCGCCCTGGCTGACGCTGATGGTCTACCTTGCCACGGTCGTCACCGTCTCGACCCCCATCAAGATCTGGAACAACGCCCGCATCGAGCATCGGCTGCAGGAGCAGGAAAAGCTGCTGCTCGCGGCCAAGGTCGAGGCGCTCAAGAGCCAGATCAACCCGCACTTCCTGTTCAACACGCTGACCTCGGTCTCGTCGCTGATCCGCTCGCAGCCCGAGACCGCCCGCGAGGTTATCCACAAGCTGTCGGGCCTGCTCCGCAAGCTGATGAGCAACCACCAGCAGTTCGTCACACTGCGCGAGGAGCTCGCCGCCATCGACGAGTACCTCGACATCGAGGTCATCCGCTTCGGCTCGCGCCTCTCGGTGCACAAGGCGATCGCGCCTGATACGCTGGACATCATCATCCCGAGCCTGCTGTTGCAACCGCTGGTCGAGAACTGCATCAAGCACGGTTTCGCCCGGAAGGTCGGCCCCGGCACCATCACCCTGCGCAGCTGGCGCGAGGGCCGCCTCGCCATCATCGAAGTGGCGGACGACGGCCTGGGCATCTCGCCCGAGCGCTTGCAGCTCGCCATGTCGAGTGGCATCGGCCTGAGCAACGTTCACGAACGGCTGCGCGTGCTCTACGGCGCCACCGGCCGCCTGGTGCTGAGCGGCCTGCCCGGCAAGGGCGCCTGCGCCCGGGTCGAGATTCCCCTCGACCTGATCGCGGAGAGGATTACGGCATGAGCACGCTCCCCCTGACGGCGGTGGTCGCCGACGACGAGCAGCTGGCCCGCGAGGAGTTGTGTTTCCTGCTGCAGCAGGTGAACGGCGTCACGGTCGTCGGCGTCGCCGCCAACGGCGTGGAGGCGCTCGACGAGATCGCCCGGCACACGCCCGACGTGGCATTCCTGGACGTGCAAATGCCCGGTCTGACCGGCTTCGAAGTGGCGCGCCGGCTGCTGGAACAGGGAACCGGACCGGGTGTGATCTTCGTCACAGCCTTTGATCAGCGTGCCGTCGAGGCCTTCGAAGTGAACGCGGTCGACTATCTGCTGAAGCCGGTCGACGCGGCGCGGCTCCAGACCGCGGTGGCGCGAGCCCGCAGCCGCAAGGGGCAGGCCGACCCCCTGGCGGGTCAGTTGGACCGGTTGGTACGGATGATGGCCGGCCAGAAAGACCGACCGGACCAGGTGGCCGTCAAACTGAACGACCGCTTCGTGCTGGTGCAGGCGAACGACATCATCCATGCGTCGCTCGTCGAGGATTCGATTAATATTGTGACAAGCCAGGTCTCGGGTACCTCGAACGACCGGACCCTGGACGAACTGCATGCCAGGCTCGACCAGGACGTGTTCTGGCGGGTTCATCGTTCGCACCTGGTAAATATCAACAAGGTCAAGGAGATCGTGCCTTGGTTCAGCCGGAACTACATCCTGCGGATGACCGACGCGAAGGCGACGGAAATCCCGGTCAGCCGCTCGCAGACCCGCCGGCTTCGGGACTACCTGAAGCTGTAGCGCCGGTCGTTGCCTTCGCCGATCCCGGCGACGAGACGACCCCGGTCGCGGTGACGGCGGCCGACGCGCTCACGCGCGAGACGCCGCTGCCGATGGCGATCGACCAGGATGCCACGCAGGTGATGCGCCGGCTGGAAGTGTGGCGCGACGAGTTTTTCGCCTGGGTGCGGACGCTGGCCTCGGCGGCCGTCTACGCCACCCTGATCGTGACGTTCGGTTTCCAGGTGGCGCGCGTCGAGGGCCTGAGCATGGCGCCGACGCTGTCGGACCAGGATCGCCTGATCGTCAACAAGCTGCGCTATCGCCTCACCGCGCCGCAGCGCGGCGACATCGTCATGCTCTACTACCCGGTCAACCCCGACAAGTCGTTCGTCAAGCGCGTGATCGCCGAAGACGGCGACACGGTGCGGGTGGTCGATGGCCGGGTCTACGTCAACGACGTGCCGATGCGCGACGACTTCGTGCCGGCCGAGTACCGCAGCCACGACGACTGGGGTCCCCAGGTCATTCCCGAGGGCTACTACTTCGTGATGGGCGATCACCGCAACAACAGCCTCGACAGCCGTCACTGGGGCTTCGTGCCGAAGAAGTACATCATCGGCAAGGTGCAGATCCGCTGGTGGCCCGTGCCGAGCGCGCGGGTGTTCTAGCGCGCAGCTGGCAATGCCTGAAGACCTGCCTGATCTCGCGCCGCCGCCGGCCCCGCCGGCCATCGACACCCGCCGGCGCCTCGCGCTGTGGCGCGACGAACTGTTCACGTGGATCGGCACCGTCGCCCAGGCCACGGTCTACGCCACGCTCGTGGTCACCTTCGGCGTGCAGGTCGCGCGCGTGGAAGGCCAGAGCATGGCGCCGACGCTGGCCGACCAGGACCGCCTGATCGTCAACAAACTGAGCTACCACCTGCGGGCGCCGCAACGCGGCGACATCGTGATGCTCTACTACCCGCTCGACCCCGACAAGTCCTACGTCAAGCGGGTGATCGCCGAACAGGGCGATGCCGTGCGGGTGGTCGATGGCCGCGTCTACGTCAACGACGTCGCCCTGCGCGACGATTTCGTCCCGGTCGAATATCGCAGCCACGACGACTGGGGCCCCAAGGTCATTCCCGAGGGCTACTACTTCGTGATGGGCGACCACCGTAACGGCAGCTCCGACAGCCGTCACTGGGGCTTCGTGCCGAAGAAATACATCATCGGCAAGGTCCAGGTCCGCTGGTGGCCGGTGCCGCACGCGAGAATGTTCTGACCGCTCGCTACCGCGAGGTCTCGCAAGTCCTCTGGCGGGTCCTTGTCCTCAACCTGGTGGTCGCGGTCGCGAAGATCGCGCTCGGCCTGGCGTCCGGCTCGGTCAGCGTCCTCTCCGACGGTTTCCACTCGCTCACCGACACCGCCTCGAACGTCGTCGCCCTGGTCGGGGTCCGCATTGCCAGCCAGCCGCCAGACGATGACCATCCCTATGGCCATCGGAAGTTCGAGACCATGGCCTCGGTCGGCATCCTCATCTTCCTGCTGCTGGTGCTGTTCGAGGTGCTGTCGGCGGCCATCGCCCGCCTGCAATCGGGCGGCGAGCCGATCATCACGCCGCTCACGTTCGTCGTGATGGGCCTGACGTTCCTCGTCAACGTCGGGGTCGTGGTCTACGAACGCGCCGCCGGGCGCCGGCTGCAGAGCGAGGTGCTGATCGCCGATGCCCACCACACGACCAGCGACCTGCTGACCTCGGCGGCCGTGATCGGCGCGTTGATCGGTGTGCGCATGGGTTACCTCTGGCTCGACCCGGTGGCGGCGCTGGTGATTGCGGCCTTCATTGCCTACGCGTGCTGGGAAATTTTCAAGTCAACCTCCGGGATTCTCGCCGACCGCTTCGTTATCGCCGAAGACGCCATTCGCGACATCGTGCGCAGCGTGCCCGAAGTGGTGGGTTGTCACCACATCCGCACCCGCGGCTCGAACGACTACGTGTTCCTCGACCTGCACGTGTGGATGGATGCCGAGATGCGCCTGGACGAGGCCCACCGGCTGTCGCACGTGGTGAAAGACCGGCTGATGGCGCGCTTCCCGCAAATCAAGGACGCGATCATCCACATCGAGCCGCCGCCCGTGAAGGCGACGACTAGTAGCCGAGTTCCGGCTCGACCCTGAACCGCGGCAGCTCTCCGCGCTCGAATCGCGCGAGGTTCTCTGCAAACAGATCGACGACCTCTTCCCAGTGTCCCTGCCGGAAGCCCGACGTGTGCGGCGTGAGAATGACGTTCGGACACGCCCACAGCGGGTGCTCGGGCGGCAGCGGCTCTTGCGGGTAGACATCGAGCGACGCGCCACCCAGATGGCCGTCGTGCAGCGCGGCGATCAACGCATCGGTGTCCACAATCCTGGCCCGGCCGACATTGACGACGATGGCCCCCTGTGGCAGTCGCGCGATCTGCGCCGCCCCGATCAGGCCGAGCGTGTGCGGAGTGAGTGGCGCGGCAATGACGAGCACATCGGTCCCGGCCAGGAAGTCGTCGAGCTGTCCTGGTCCGAAGGTCTGGTCAATCGCCGACCCCGACGGCAGTTCGCTGCGCCGGCGCAGGGCGACGACGCGCATGCCGAAGGCGCGGGCCCGCGTGGCAATCTCCGAACCGATGGTGCCGACACCAACCAGGCCCAACGTCCGGCCCTGCAGCAGCCAGGGCAAGCGCGGCCCCATGAAGTCGTTCTGGGCCCAGCGCGCCTGCCGTTGATGCTCGAGCACCAGCGGCAACTGCTTCGACAGCGCGAGCACCACGGCGAGGGTGTGTTCGGCGATGGGGACCGCCTGCACGCCCCGCGTGTTGCTGACGACCACGCCTTTCGCGAACAGTTCAGGCAGGCACAGCGTCTCGACGGCGACGGCCGAGGTGTGGACCCAGCGCAACCTCGTCGCGGTCGCAAACTCGCCGGCTTTCAGAATCCAGGTGTAGGCCGCATCGCACTCGACCAGGCCGCGAGCGCGTTCTTCGTCAGTGGTCGCGTGGATGAAGTCGATGTGAGGAAAGCGCGCGCGCAGGGCGGCCACGCCTTCGGCCGGAATCTGCCATTGCCTGACCGGCTGCTGAATCGAAACGAGGATCTTCATGGGCGAATAACGAATAACAAATTTAGAAGAACGAATGGGGGCATCTTTTTGTTCTTCTAACTTCGTTCTTCGTTAGTTCTTCCTCACGTAATGCCCGCGCCGCCCGCCCTTCTTCTCCACCAGCGTGATGTCGCTGATCGTCATGGTCATGTCGACCGCCTTGACCATGTCGTACAGCGTCAGCGCCGCCACGGCGACCGCGGTGAGCGCTTCCATCTCGACGCCGGTCTGCCCCGACGTGCGCACGCGCGCCTCGATGGCGTAGCCGGCGCGCGTCGGCGTGAGCTCAACTGACACGTGGGTCAGAACCAGGGGATGGCAGAGTGGAATCAGGTCGGCGGTCTTCTTGGCCGCCATGATGCCGGCCAGGCGCGCGGCCTGCAGCGGGTCGCCCTTCTTGACCTGGCCGGCGCGAATCAGGCGGCGGGCCGTCGCCGACATGGCAATGGTCCCGCGTGCCACGGCTTCGCGATCGGTCACCGCCTTGGCGCCGACGTCCACCATGCGGATGCGGCCCTTCGCATCGACATGCGACAGCTTGGCATCCGCCTTCGCTCGCGAACTCTCGGGCGAGCTACGGCGAGACCCCGCCGAAGCGGCCTTCGGCCGCGTAGGCGGGCCCTTGGCACCGTTATTCTTCGTCATCACTTCCCTGCGCCAGGTAGAACGACAGGCTTTCGAGCGACACGGTCAGGTCCACGGCCTTCATCTTGACATCGGCGGGCACCTTCAGCGCACCGGGCGAAAAGTTCAGCACCGCCTTGATGCCTGCGGCGACCACCTGGTCGAGGACATGCTGGGCCGATTCGGCCGGCACGGCGATCACCGCAATGTCGATGTGTTCCTTGCGGACGACCTTCTTCAGTTCCTTCAAGTCGTGGATCGGAACGCCGCTGCGCGATTCGTCCCCGATCTTCGTGTCGGCGACATCGAACATCGTCACGATCTCGAAGCCCTCGCGCTTGAAGCCGGGGTAGTCGGCGAGCGCGAGTCCCAGGTTGCCGGCGCCCATCACCGCCACGCGCAACTTGCGATCGAGGCCGAGGATCTGCCGCAGGTTTCGCTTGAGGTCCTTGACGTAGTAGCCGACGCCGCGAACGCCGAACTCGCCGAAGTAGGCCAGGTCCTTGCGAATCTGCGCGGCATTGAGGTGAAACTGTTCCGCCAGCGCTTGCGACGAAATCGTCTCGACTCCGGCTGACTCGAGCTGATTCAGGCAGCGGAGGTACACGGACAGCCGATTGGTCGTTAACTCGGAGACGGGTTCGGCCGCCGGTCTCCGCTTGTTCGGAGAATTCACAAGCAGCTTGCAGAATACCGCAATCCGCAGGGCGATGGCGAGTCACATTGCGGGTCGCCCGGCGTAAGATCCAGGGCATGGAACGGCTGGCGCAGTGGGTCACGGTTGCGATGTTCGTCCTCGTGCTGGCGAGCGTCGGTGCGGTGACCCTGGCCCCGCGGTGGCCTGATGTTCATCCCGCCTGGACGGCCGCCCTCGCCGTGCTGGCGCTGCTCGGCCTGCACCGCTTCCTGCAGTACTGCGAACGCCGCGGCTGGATCTACTACACCCAGAAGCGAGGCAGCTACGGGGGCCTGGGAGTGACCAGCGAGTTCTTGAACATGTACGATCCGTCGCGCAAGCACCTGCAGCAGACGGCCCGGATGGCGGAGTGGAAGCGCGACGAAGACGATGACGGCGATGATCCAAAGAACTAGACGAATGCGAAGACCTGTACTCGCGATCGCACTGGCCTGCGTCCTGCTGGCTGCCCAGACCGCGGCCCAGCCGGCGGCGCGGCGGGCCACGACCCTCGAGGCGCTGCGGGGCTATCCCGGCTTCTATCACCAGCAGACGGTGTCGGTGGTCGGCGCGGTGAAGGCCGGGAGCGTCGAGAACGCGCTGCTGGCCAGCGACGAAGCCACCATCCGGCTGATTGCGCGCGAGCTGCCGCGCGAGGGCCGGCTCGAAGCGCGCGGACAGTTCCTCGACATCGGCCGCATGGCGCAAGACGATCCGCGCCTCATCCCCTTCAACCTGGCCGATCGCGTTCGCACCATGTATCCGGATCGATGGCCGCGGCCAGGCGAGGAACTGCTGCTGCTGTTGACGGGCACGACGCCGGCGCCGCCCGCCGCCGATGCCACCGCGCCGCCGCTCCGCTCGGTCGCCCTCGAGCCGGTACGCTTCGAGGGCCAGCGGATCTCGCTCACCGGGCAATTCCGCGGCCGCAACCTGTTTGGCGACCTGCCTGAAGCGCCGGCGCCGGCCCGCTGGCAGTTCGTCCTCCGGTCCACCGACGCGGCGGTGTGGGTCACGGGGCTGCAGCCCAGGGGCAAGGGCTTCAATTTCGACCCGGCGAGGCGCATCGACACGGGCCGGTGGGTCAGGGTGCAAGGCACGGTGCGCACCGCTCGGGGACTCACCTGGCTCGAGGGCACGACCATCGAGCTCGCCGAGGCGCCGGCCGAACCGGTGACCGAAGTCGAGGTGCCACCGCCACCACCGCCGCCCGTGGAGATCCTGTTCACCGCGCCGACCGAGGGGGAAACCGACGTGCGCATCGGCGAGCGGATTCGCCTGCAACTGTCGCGCGACCTCGACCCGGCTTCGCTCAAGGACCGCGTGCGCATCTCCTACGCGAAGGCGACCACCGAGCACTCGGTGCCGTTCGAGGCGACCTACGCGCGAGAGAACCGCGCATTGGAGATCAAACCGGCCGCGCCGCTCGAGGCGTTCCGCCTGGTGAAGGTCGAGTTCCTGGAAGGCATCAAGGGCACGGACGGTGGCGCGCTGGCGCCGTACACGTTGACCTTCACGACCGGCGGCTCGTGAGAAAAGGGACCTGATCCCTTTTTCCACCTCAGGGCACGATGCGGAACCCGTAGGTGACGATCGCCGGTTCGCCCGGCTTCTTGATCGCCAGTTCAAGCACGTACTCACCCGCCGCCAGCGGCGCCAGCACGACCTCGGCCACGCCCAGCGTCAGCTGGCTCGCGTCATCGACCCGCGTCGAGTAGGTCACGACCAGGGGCATCGGCGCGCCCTCGCGCGTCAACAACCGGCCGGTCGCTTCCGCCGCGGCATCGGCCAGCGGCACTTCAATTCGCAACCGCTCCGTGCGGCGGAACCGTGGATCGGCGGTCGGCACGTAGGCCAGTCCGGTGCTGGGCCCGCGCCGCAGCGCAAGCGCCGCGCTGCCGACCTCCGCCGTGTCGGCCGGCACGCTGACGAAGGTGCTGACCTGAATCGGCAGCCGTCCGGCCCTGGGCGTAAGCTCGGCCCTCACCAGGTAGCGGCCGGCCGCCAGCACCGCGCCGGTGCCTTCGACCGGAATGCTTCTCTGCCCGGGGTCGATGGCGACTGTGATGGTCTGCGGCGGCGCGGCGGCCGCCGTTGCCGCGGCACGTTCGGGCTCCACGGTGAGACGCAAGGTCCCGCCGGACAGCCACTCGGGCTGCTTGATGGTGGCGGCATCGAGTTCGACCACCGCGCGCACCAGCCCGCGAGCGCCCGCAGCCTGGATGCGCACGGGCAGATTGCCCCGGCCCGGTGCAATGGCATCGAGGGCGCGAGTCACCGACGGTGGCGGCGCCGCGCGGCTGCCCGCGGGCCGTTCAATCGCGGCACCAGCCGCCCGGGCTTCGGCTTCGGTCGGCGCCAGGTAGCCAGGGCGTGCGCGCACGTCAACCTTGTCGCGTTTGACCTCGACCCGAATGCGGCGGAAGCGGCCATCGAGCTTCGCATTCGACGAGTAGTAGCTGGCCAGGTAGTACGACCCGACGTCGGCGAAGATCTTCTGCATGGCGCCGGCGATGTCGTTGGTGCTGTCGAGCACGGCCTGGCCGTCGGTCTGCGACGCCATGTCACGCAAGTCGTTGTGGCGATCGCGCAGCCACGCGGCGTCGACTGACGGCGGCAGGTCGAAGTTGGTCGGCTGGTCGAAGACGATCAGGCCGCGCGCATCGATCGGGTAGAAGCTGACGTTGGCGCGGTTGGCGCGCTGCAGGATCTCGCGGAACTTCAGCTCGTGATCGATGAACGACAGCATGACGCGCTCGCGGTCGCACGCCTCGAGCGACTGGCTGCCCTCGCGCGTGATATCGCGCGGCGTGCCGCCGGAGATGCGGCCGGTTCGCGGGTCGGCGCCGGCGCGGCCCTGCTCAGGGGTCGCCCAACCGGCGAGTTCGTCGCTCTGGCGGTAGAGGGGCCAGCCCTCGGTGAACACCATCACGAACTTGCGTTCCGGCCGCAGCCCATCGAGATGCGTGACCAGGTTCTCGAGCGCGTCGAGCGTTTCGCGTTCGCGCAAGCGGGCAATCATCGCGTCCGCGACCCACGACGCCGGGTAGCACTCCCGGATCGCGTGGTCACGCGGGCTTTCGACCGCGGCGCGGTCCTTCACGCCCCAATGCCAGTTGTCGGTCACCATTCGCTCAATCGAGGTGGTCTTGCGGCTGTAGGTGATCGCGGAAGGCGAGATCTCCGGCGTCATCACGCCCACCAGGTCGTCGGGGCCGATCAAGCGATCGAGCGTCTCGACGATCGGTTTGCGGGCATGGTACGAGCCGGCAGTCGAGACGTGGAAGCGATCGAAGAACATCGTGAAGACGCGCGCGGCATCGTTCGCCTCCTGCCGCATGTCGCGAACGTTGGTCGGGTTGGTGCGCTCCGATTGCGGAATCGGCGCGCGCGCTTCGATCAGCTCGAGGCTCTCGAGGCGTTGCAACTGATCGTCTTCGTAGACCTCGATGTCTTCGGGCTTGAGATCAGTGAGGGCCACGCCGTCGACCGAGACATAGGCATCGACCCGCACCAGGTTGGCGCCGGCCCGGAAACGAGGCAGTTGTTCCTCAGGCTGCTGGGCGGCCAGGGCCAGCGTTGCAACCGCGATTCCGACAAGAGTCAGCCGAATCCGCATTCCGCCACTGTATCCGAACGTCACCGCGTTCGTCCCTGTAAACCGTTGGAAAAATTCAACGTATAGTGAAGTGACATGTCCAGCGCGCCCGGGGATGCCACCGTCGAACAGACGGACATCGGCAGCTATTTCGTCGCCAATTACCCGCCGTTTTCGGTCTGGAACACCGAGGCCGTGGCCGCGGAAGCCCTGCCGGCGCTGGCTGCGGCGCCGGCAAACGTCCCGCTTGGGCTGTACCTCCACATCCCGTTCTGCCGGAAGCGGTGCCACTTCTGCTACTTCCGCGTCTACACCGACAAGAACGCCCGCGAGGTTGAGGGCTACCTGGACTTGCTGGCGAAAGAGTGGGAGCTCTATGCCGCCACGCCGGCCGTGGCCGGGCGCCCGTTCAACTTCATCTACTTCGGCGGCGGCACGCCGTCGTTCCTGTCAACGAAACAGTTGCAGGGCCTGGTCGGCCGGTTGAACGCCAACGGCGCGTGGCAGCAGGCCGACGAAATCACCTTCGAGTGCGAGCCCGGCACGCTGACCGAAGCCAAGCTGGCGGCAATTCGCGAGTTGGGTGTGACGCGCCTCAGCCTGGGCGTCGAGAACTTCGACGATCGCATTCTCGAGTTGAACGGCCGCGCGCATCGCTCGCCGGAAATTGGCCGCGCCTACCAGTTCGCGCGCAGCCTTGGCTTCCCGCAGATCAACATCGACCTCATCGCGGGCATGCTCGGCGAAACCGACGCCAACTGGAAGCAGTGTGTCGAGAAGACGCTGGCGCTCGAACCCGACAGCGTGACGATCTACCAGATGGAGCTGCCCTACAACACCACCATCAGCGGCGATCTGCTCAAGCAGGGCGGACAGTTCGACGATCCGGTGGCCGGGTGGGCGGTCAAGCGCCGCTGGGTCGCCGAAGCCTTCGAGGCGCTCGAACGCGCCGGCTATCACGTGGGCAGCGCCTACACCGCGGTCAAGGACCCGGCCAAGACCAAGTTCGTGTACCGGGATCGCTTGTGGGAAGGCGCCGATCTGCTCGGCCTGGGCGTGGCATCGTTCGGCCACGTCAACGGCGTCCACGTGCAGAACCTCGACACCTGGCCCAAGTACCAGGAATCGATCGAGCGCGGCGACATTCCGCTGGGACGTGCCTACCGCCCGACCGGCGAAGAGCGCTTGATCCGCGAGTTCGTCCTGCAACTGAAGCGCGGCGCCATACGCCCCGACTACTTCGCGCAAAAGTACGGCGTCGACGTGTTGAGCCGCTTCGGTCCCGGGCTCGATGCGATTCAGCAGAGCGGCTACCTGGCCGAACGCACCGCCGACCGCGTGGCACTTACGCGCGACGGATTGCTGCGCGTCGACGTGCTGCTGCCCCACTTCTTCCTGCCCGAACACGCGGGCATTCGCTACACCTAACCGCTGGTTCCGGATCCAATGGCAATCTCCTCTGAATACGATGTTGTTGTGATTGGCGGCGGCCCGGCCGGGTCGACCACCGCCACGCTGTTGGCGCAGGGCGGCCTGAAGGTCGGCCTGTTCGAACGCGAGAAGTTCCCGCGCTTCCACATCGGCGAATCGCTCATCCCCGAAACCTACTGGGTGCTGAAACGGCTCAACATGCTGGAAAAGATGCAGCGGAGCCACTTCGTCAAGAAGCACAGCGTGCAGTTCATCAACGCCAACGGCAAGCTGTCGGCCCCCTTCTACTTCTGGGACAACAAGCCGCACGAGTGCTCGCAGACCTGGCAGGTGGTGCGCAGCGAGTTCGACCAGATGATGCTGGAGAACGCGCGCGAGCACGGCGTCGACGCGCACGACGGCGTCCACGTGATCGAGGTGCTGTTCGAGGGCGACGATCAGGCCGATGCCGAGCGCGGGAAGGCGATCGGCGTGGCCATCAAGCAGGACGGCGCGCGCCGGGAGATTCGCGCCAAGGTGGTGGTCGATGCCAGCGGGCAGGCCGCGCTGCTGATGAACCGCATGAAGCTGCGCGTGTGGGATCCGGTCCTGAACAAGGGGGCCATCTGGACCTACTGGGAAGGCGCCTACCGCGACACCGGCCGCGACGAAGGCGCGACCATGGTCATCCAGACCCCGAACAAGGACGGCTGGTTCTGGAACATCCCCCTCCACGACAACATCGTCTCGCTCGGCGTCGTCGCGCCATTTGATTACCTGTTCAAGGGCCGCAAGGGAGACCACGAGACCACCTATAACGAAGAGGTCGCGAAGACGCCGGCGATCCAGGACCGCATCAAGAACGCCAAGCGGGTGACCGGGTATTTCGCGACGCGCGACTACTCCTACCGTGCGACGCAGGTGGCCGGCAACGGCTGGGTGCTGGTCGGCGATGCGTTCGGCTTTCTCGATCCGCTCTACTCGTCGGGCGTCCTGCTGGCACTCAAGTCCGGCGATCTCGCCGCCGACGCCATCGTCGACGGCCTGAAGAAGGGCGACACCAGCGCCGCCCAACTCGGTCACTGGGGCGACAACTTCAACCAGGGCGTGGATCGCATGCGACGGCTGGTCTGCGAGTACTACGACGGCTTCAGCTTCGGCCAGTTCGTCAAGAACTACCCCGACTTGCGCAACACCGTGACCGACCTGCTGATTGGCGACCTGTTCACCGACAAGGTCGACAAGGTGTGGGGGCCGATGGAGACGCTGTACGAGCCTGGCAAGAAGCGGCTCGAAACCTGGCGCGAGGGCATGACGCCAGACGTGGCCCAGCACAAGGCCAACGAGTTGACGCTGCCCGAGGGGCGGCGGCCATAGCCGTCTTCCGCTACGCCCGGCGCGTGCAGTTTGCCGAGACCGACCTGGCCGGCATGGTGCATTTCTCGAACTTCTTCCGCTACATGGAAGAAGCCGAACACGGATTGTGGCGCGCCGCCGGCATGAGCATCGATGTCGTCACCTCGGAGTTGAAGTGGCCACGCGTCTCGGCAGCCTTTGACTTCAAGCGCCCACTCCGATTCGAAGACGAGTTCGAGGTCCACGTCGGCATTGCCGCGGTGACCACCCGCTCGATTCAGTACAACCACTCCATCATGCGCGGCGACCTGACAATCGGCGTCGGCACCGTGACCGCGGCGTGCGTGCAGCTCGGCGCGGATCACGTCCTGCGGGCAGTGGAGATCCCTGCCGAGATCCTCGAGCGGCTGCGTGCTGTCCTCGCCAACACCGACGCAAGCCGCAGATGACAGAGTTCCGGGGCCGCAGATGACACAGATTACGCAGATGTGACAAGCGCCGCAGGACACGGCCCGGCTCACGCCGGCCTTCGGCCGGCAGCGGGCAGGAGGGAGTCGCTGGCAAGAGCTCTATCGGCGCAGATTGTCAGCAGGGCTCTTGCCAGCCGGCCCCCACCCTGCCCGCGTCGCCAGGCGAAGCCTGGCGTCGTGAGCCGGACCGCTCTATCTGCGTAATCTGTGTAATCTGTGGCTTACGTCGCGCGCGGTGGCGGTGACTGCGCAGTCCCGGAAGGGCGCATCCAGTTCCAGAGTCGGCGTGCCAGCCACGCGATCATCACGAGAATCGAGGCGCTGACGGCCAGGGCCAGCAGCGGGAACTTCAGCGTGAGGAGGCTCAGGCCAATGACAAACGCATCTTCCCCGAGGCTGACGAACCAGTTCGAGAAGGGTTCGGGGCTGGTGTTGATGGCCACCCGCGCTCCGGCCTTGGTGACATGGCTGCTGGCCGCGGCGGTGCCGCCGAGCAGGGCCATGAGCCCCATCAGCGTTGGGGAGGCATCGCCGAGGGCCGCGACGGCAATGACGGCGCCACCGACGGGCCGGATCACCGTGTGCACGGAATCCCAGATGGAATCGACCCAGGGAATCTTGTCGGCAACGAACTCGATCACGTAGAGCACGCCGGCCGCGCCAATCACCCATGGGTTATTGAAGGCCTGAAACTGTTCGGGAAGCTGCACCCAGCCGTACCGCGCCGCTAGCCCAAGAACGGCCACCGTCGCGTACAGGTTCACGCCCGCAGCGAGGGAAAACCCGAGCGTGCGGCCGAGGGTCGCGAGTATTTCCATCTAGGTCCGCAGCAGGGCTTCGATCCGTGTCCGGACGATCTCGATCAGTTCGTCGCGCTGGTCCACCGACATGCCGGCCGTCTCGACCGGTTCGCCAATGCGGATGCGGCACATGACCGGCCGCACGAACCAGCTGCCTTTGCGCATGGCATCGCGGCCGCCGGAGATGGCGACCGGCACAATTGGCGCCTGCGCCTTGATCGCCATGATGAAGCCGCCCTTCTTGAATGGCAAGAGCTCAGAGGTGCGGCTGCGGGTGCCTTCGGGGAAGATCAGGAACGAGTTGCCGTCGCGGATGGATTCGGCCGCCCGCTCGATGGACGCCATGGAGGCCTCCTTCCGCTCGCGCTCGACCGCCACGAATCCGCCGGCCAGCATCACCTTGCCCAGGATTGGCAGTTTCTTGAGTTCGGCCTTGAACAGCACGTGCAGCCGCCGATGCAGGGCCTGGAACAGCACCGGCGGGTCGACGTTGCTCTCGTGATTCGAGCAAAAGACGACGGCGCGGCCGGCGGGGACCTTGTCGGCGCCGGTCACCCGGTAGCGGATGCCGGCCATGCCCAGGGCCAGGCCCACGCCGATGTGGCCCAGTTCATAGAGCACGCCCTTGAGCTTGAAGGGTATGGCGATGCCCAGCCCGATGGGGCCGGCGACCAGGACGTACAGGGAGACGACGAGGTAGGTCAGTACAGATCGGACGGCGGCAATCAAAGATGCCGGGCTCACTTCTTCCCTCGTCTCAAGGAAAAATGAACCCGGCGTCTTAAAGTGTTAGCTGGCGCGCGCCTGGCGGCGAGCCGGGGCGGCCACTGGCGTGACGCGGGCGGCGGCCTTGGCGGGAGCCGCCTTGGTCGCGCGGGTCGCGGCCCGCTGGGCCGTGCGCGCCTTCTGGACGAAGCACTTCTCGAGCGCCGTGTTGACGCGCTCTTCGATGTCGGCCGCGGTGGTCCGCATGACCTCGGAAATCTCCGAGACAATCAGGGCCTTGGCGCGATCGAGCATGCGCTTTTCGCGGAACGACAGGCTCTTCGACTTGGCCAGGAACGTCAGGCTTTTCAGCACATCGGCCATGTCGTAAATGGAGCCGGTGCGCATCTTGTCGGAGTTGTCCTTGAAGCGGCCCTTCCAGTTCTGGTGGTTGTCGATCTTGCCGTCGCCCAGCAGCTGGAACAGTCGTTCAACTTCTTCATCCGTGATGGCGCGGCGCAGCCCGACGTTGTCGACGTTGGCTACCGGAACCAGGACGGTCGTTTCGTTGGAGAGAATGCGAAGATGAAAAAAGCCACACGTGGTCCCGAGAATGGTCTTTTCTTCGACCTTCTCGACGACCCCGAGCCCATGATTCGGGTAAATGACCTTGTCACCGATCTTAAATCCCACGTGCCCCTCGTTTCGAGATGGTGATACTGGCAGGAGTGAGTGCGCTATCAGGTCCAGCCAGTATAGCCGAGAAAGGGGTCGAAATCAACGGAAATGGCCCGAAAAAGGCGCATTTTCGTGGATTTCGTGAGACTATGCCCATCTGGAGTAACCCCTGATTCGACACACGGTTAGACCGCTTTTGCCCCCTCAAAAACGCCGCCTTGATATGCTCACGACCATGTTTCAGATCGCAATCCAGCTCAGCCTGGCCACCCTGCTGGCCACCGGCACCTTCGCGGCCCTCCAGTCGCCCGCCCAGAAACGGCCCGATGCCCCCCAGCTGGCCCCTTATGTACCGACCCCGCACGAGGTCGTTGACCGCATGCTGACCCTTGCCGGTGTCACGAAGAACGATGTGCTGATCGATTTGGGCTGCGGCGATGGCCGCATCCCGATTGCCGCGGCCAGGAAGTACGGCACCAGAGGCCTGGGCGTCGACATCGACCCGCAGCGCATTGCCGAGGCCAACGCCAACGCCAAGGCGGCCGGGGTCGAACACTTGGTCACCTTCAAATTGCAGGACGCGATGAAGACCGACGTGTCGGGAGCCACGGTGGTGACGACCTACCTGCTGACGGCCTCGAACCTCAGGCTGCGTCCACTCCTGACGGCACAACTCAAGCCCGGCTCGCGGATCGTCACCCACTCGTTCGGCATGGGCGACTGGACACCCGAGAAGGCCGATTCGTTCACCGATGCCGATGGCCGCAACCGCATGCTCTACCTCTACCGGGCAGACGGCAAGGTGCGCCAGTGACCAGCTTCGAGAAGCTGGGCCTCTTCTACCTGGGCCGCGAGGTCGACGCCGACACCAAGACACGCAGCGACGTGCCCCTGCTGTACGACTCCTCAGACCTCGTCACCCACGGCGTCATCGCCGGCATGACCGGCAGTGGCAAGACCGGCCTGGGCATCGGGCTGATCGAGGAGGCCGCCATGGACGGCATCCCGGTGATCGCCATCGACCCGAAAGGCGACCTGGGCAACCTCCTGCTGACCTTTCCGGGACTCTCGCCGGCGGAGTTCGCGCCGTGGGTGAACCCGGACGAAGCACGGCGGACCGGGCAGTCGCCCGAGGCCTTCGCGCAAGCGGAGGCGGCGCGATGGTCGAAGGGGCTGGCCGAGTGGGGCCAGGACGCCGACCGCATCACGCGGCTGCGCCAGGCCGCCGAGTTCGCGCTCTACACGCCGGGCAGCGCCAGCGGCCGGCCGCTGTCGATCGTGAAGTCGTTTGCGGCGCCTGAACCGGCCATCATGAACGACCCCGAGCTGCTGGCGGACCGCGTCGCCACCGCCGCGACCAGCGTGTTGACGCTGGCGGGGGTGAATGCCGAGCCGCTGCGCAGCCGCGAGCACGTGCTGGTGTCGACGCTGTTCACCGAGGCGTGGCGGGCGGGACGCGACCTCGACCTGCCGGCGCTGATCGCGCAGGTGCAGACGCCAGGACTGACCAAGGTCGGCGTCCTCGATCTCGAGTCGTTCTACCCCGCCAAGGACCGCTTCGAGCTCGCCATGCAACTGAACCAGCTGCTGGCGGCGCCGGGCTTCAGCGCCTGGCTCGAGGGCGAGCCGCTCAGCATCGACAGCCTGCTGTACGGCGCCAACGGCCGGCCGCGGGTCAGCATCATCTCGATCGCCCACCTGGACGACCAGGAACGGATGTTCTTCGTGTCGCTGCTGCTGAACGAGCTGGTGGGCTGGATGCGCAGCCAGCGCGGCACCTCGAGCCTGCGCGCCCTGCTCTACTTCGACGAGATTGTTGGCTTCCTGCCACCCGTCGCCAATCCGCCCTCGAAGGCGCCGTTGATGACGCTGCTGAAGCAGGCACGTGCGTTCGGACTGGGCCTGACCGTCGCGACCCAGAATCCCGTGGATCTCGATTACAAGGCACTCGCGAACGCCGGCACATGGATGCTCGGCCGGCTGCAGACCGATCGCGACAAGGCGCGAGTGCTCGACGGCCTGGAAGGCGCCGCGGGCACGACCGGCGCCGGGTTCGACCGCGCCCGGCTCGATCAGTTGCTGTCGTCGCTCGGCAAGCGCGTGTTCCTGCTGCACAACGTGCACGAGAAAGAGCCGGTGCTGTTCGAGACGCGTTGGGCGATGTCGTACTTGCGGGGACCTCTGGGGCGAGATGAAATAAGGCAGCTCACCGGGCCTCCGATCCAGGACCCCCAGGCATCCGCCTCCGCGGCCGAAGGCCGCTCCGGCGAGACCTCGCCGAAGCTCGCCGGGAATTCACGGGCGAGCGTAGGCGGGCCGGTACTCGACCCGGCCATCCAGCAATTCTTCGTCCCCGATGGAGATGCCTACCAGCCCATGGTGTTGGGTGTCGCGCGTGTCACCTACTCGGATGCGAAGCTGGGCCTCGACGAAACACGCGAGGTCGCGGTGCTGACGCCGATCGGCGACGGACCGGTCGCCGTCGATTGGGAACATGCCGAACCGGCGGACTTCGCGGTGAAAGACCTGCTGAAGGCTCCGGCCGGCGGCAATGCGACGTTCGCCGCACTGCCGGCGACAGCCGCCAAGGCGAAGAGCTATGCCACCTGGGAGAAAGACTTCTCGCGGTGGGCGGCGCAGTCGCAGTCGATCGAGCTGTTCAAGAGCCCGCGCGCGAAGATGCTCTCGATGCCCGAGGAATCGGAGCGCGACTTCCGCATCCGCCTGGGTGGCGATGCACGAGAGGCCCGCGATGCCGCACTGGCGAAGGTGCGCGACAAGTACGCGTCGAAGATGACGACGATGCAAGACCGCATTCGCCGTGCTGAACAAGCCGTGCAGGTGCAAAGCGAACAGGCCAGCGGCGCGAAGATGTCGGCCGTGTTGTCGGTTGGCGCCACCATTTTCGGCGCGTTGCTCGGGCGCAAGGCGGTGAGCGCCAGCACCCTGGGCCGCGCCACCACGGCGGCTCGCGGCATGGGCAAGGTGGGCCGCGAGGCCCAGGATGTGACCCGCGCCACTGAAACCGTTGCCGCGCTGACGCAGCAACTGAACGACCTGCAGGTCGCCATGCAGAGCGACTTGCAGGCGGTGTCGGCCGAGTGGGACCTCTCGACGGAAGCGTTGGAACGCGTGCTGGTCAAGCCGAAGCGCGGGGGCGTTTCGGTGCAGCTGGTCGCCCTCGCGTGGGTGCCCCACAGGTAGTACTCGTCAGTCGGCGTTCACGCCAGGTGGTGCCCTGATTGGGCATCGCCTGAGCTTGTGTGCCGCGGACGGGACGGCTAGTCTCGATCCATGTTCCGCCGCTTCCTGCTCCAGTTGATTCTGATCACGCCGCTGGCCATAGCGGCGTGTTCCGATTCGCCCTCGTCACCCACGCCGACCACACCGCCGGCAGCCAACTGCAGCTACGTGCTTGGCAACACCACGTTGAGCATGGCCGGCGTCGGCGGCACGGCCACGATCGGCGTGACGACCAACAGCGGCTGCGCGTGGACGGTGAGCTCTGGCAGCGGATTCGTGTCGGTCACCTCGGCCAGCAGCAACAGCGGCCCGGGCACGGTGAGCCTGACGGTGGCCGAGAACCTCGGCGATGCGCGCAGCGCGACGCTGACCATTGCCGGACAGACCGTCACGGTCAACCAGGCGGGCGGCGATCCGGTCTTCGGCAACTGGGCCGGCACCATCGTCAAGGGCGCTGGCTGCTCGCCCCTGCTGCCGGCATCGGCACAGTGGACCGGCACGATCCGCCGCAACGCATCAGGCACGCACGAGTTCCTGATCAGCATTCCGTCGGCGCTGGTCTTCAATCAGAACTTGAGCCTGACCCTGGTCGGCAACTCGCTGCAGATGATGGTGCCGGTCGACGCGCTCTACACGTTCAACGCGACGCTCGCTGCCGATCGCCGCTCGTTCAGCGGCACCTTCTCTGGCGGCGCCTGCAGCGGCACCTGGAGTGGCACCCGACAGTAGCGCGTGTGCAGATGTGGCGTCCGCCTGACTCAGATGTGGCGTCCGCCTTTAGGCGGACCGCAGGGGTGGCGACAAACCTTTAGGTTTGTCGATTGTCGGCTTCTGACGATGGTAAGATTCTTACCAGTAAGAGTCTTACCATGCGAATCACCAGCAAAGGCCAAGTCACCATCCCTCAGCACATCCGCGAGGAACTGGGCCTGCTTCCCAACACCGAGGTCGAGTTCGCGGTCGATGACGGGCGCGCCGTGCTCATCCCGAAAGCCGACCCGCTGAGCCCAGGTGCGCAGCTGGTTAGGCATATTCGCGAGAGCGGGACCGGGAAAATGATCATGAGCAGCAAGGAGCTGATGGCCTTGCTGCGTGACGAGCCCGATGAACTCGACGCTGATTGATTCGAACGTCCTGATCGATCTCATAGACGACGAATCGGAGTGGCGGGGGTGGTCTGACGCCATGCTCCAGATGTGCCGGGACAATGGCCCCGTCGTCATCAATCCCATCATCTATGCCGAAGTGTCGTCGGGCTTCAACTCGGTGGACCTGATCGAAGAGATCTTCCCTGCCGCGATGCTGCACTGCGAGTCGCTGCCGTGGGGTGCGGCCTTTCTAGCCGGACAGGCGTTCCGCGCGTATCGGCGTCGCGGCGGCGAGCGCCGCTCGCCCCTGCCGGACTTCTACATCGGCGCGCACGCCGCCGTCGCCGGCCACACGCTGCTGACCCGCGACGCCCGGCGCTATCGGCATTACTTTCCGACGTTGCGGATCATCTCTCCGTAGCCGGGCGGCGGTCAGGCTATAATTCGAAGTTCCGGCCGGAGTGGCGGAACTGGCAGACGCGCGGGACTCAAAATCCCGTACAGGCAACTGTGTGTGGGTTCGACCCCCTCCTCCGGCACCAACCTTCGCTCGCCCATGTGTCTGGCGAGCTTCGGCCAGGCAAGCCAGCCTTCGCTTGATCTCGCGAAGGCTGCCCACCAAAGCGGCGTGGACGGTGTGCCGCGACGGTGGGCGACTTCAGGCCCGGTGAGCTACGGCTGGCGGGCCGCATCCCCTCGCCGGCTATCAACCTTTCACCTCAGCCTGTCTACGTTCGCACCGCCACGTAATTTGTTGTGCGAGTCTGCCTGCAAACCTGCTTCCCCGGTTTTTCGACGGTCTAATGGAACAAGCAATTCCATTCAGGGGCGCGCGCGCCGCGCGCCACGGGAGACAGTCGAACATGAAGAAGTTATTGATCCTCGCTTGCGCACTGGTCATCGCCACGTCGGCTTTCGCCGCCCAGGGCAAGCCCATCAAGGCCAAGTACTCGGGCGTCGTCGAACAGTACAACGCCGAGACCAAGACGCTGACCGTCAAGCGCAAGGACAACAAGCAGGGTGAGTTCGTCCTCACCGAGACCACCGAACTGCTCGACGGCAACGCCAAGGCGGAAATCGCCGCGCTCAGCGTGGGCCGCAAGGTCGACGTCGAGTTCGTGATGGACGGCGCGAAGAAGGTCCTCGTCAAGGCCAAGGTCAGCGGCGCCGCCACGACCAAGTAACACTCGCACCATGGGCCACGCGCGCGAGACGCCTGACGTCCTCGCGCGCGGGCTACTTTCTCACTTGCAGTTCGGGCAGGCCCGCCACTCGCCGTCCGCTCCCCGAACCAGCGACTTGCCACACTCCGGGCATTGCGCGATTCGGCCCACCACCGGGCCGGCCCGGGCCACGGGCTTACTCGCCTCCAGCTCCTCCGCACTCACCGGCTGCAGGAACTCCTCGGCAAACGCAATTTTGATCGTCTTCAGCTGGTCGCCAAAGCGGACGAAGACGCTCTCGCCGTTGCTGCCTTCCACCTTGCCGATGCCCCAGTCGAGCCGCGACCGATGCCGTACGTGCTGCCCCGCTGCCATTGCCATCGTTACAGCATAGCGCCTGGCCGGGCGCGCCATCAGCCGCTAGCTCATGCCGCGCGACGCGCGAATGGCCGGACCAAGCGCCTCTGCGAACACCGGGAATACGTCGGTGGCGGCGTTGGCGCCGATCAGGCAGTCGAGGTGCCCGTAACCCGGGATCAACTTGCGCTGATACGGCGCCGCGCCATTGGCCCGGCAGAGCAGGTCGAAACTCTTCTCGGTGCCGCTCGGCACGAACATGTGATTGTGCTCGCCGGACACGAACGTGATCGGCACCTTGAAGCGATCCAGGTGCACCAGGTCGTCCGCCTCGAGCAAATCAATCCGCAAGACAATCGGCGCAACCGTCTTCAGGAAGCCGACGACCACTTCGGGAATGAGCGGCCCCATCAACGCGTGCGTGGCGTCGTTCACGCGTTCGTGATTCAACAGGCCGCCGAACGTCGCCAGGTGCCGGCCACACACCGGGTTGTCACACGCCTCGGATCCCGGCACGTGCGGCAGGATCGGCGCCAGGCTGCTGATGGCGAGGTCCGCCAGCGAGTGCGTCACTTCGTCGGGCAGTTGATGAACAATCTCGTGCGCGTTCAACAACGACGACACATGCGACCACTGCTTGACCTTGCCCAGCGGGTCGGCCTCGAGATGCAGCGCGACCTGGCTGGCGACAATGGCGTCGATGCGATCGGGATTGAGATGACCGCGCACCAGCGACAGCATCAGCGCCGGCGAGCTGAGGCAGTGCGCGAGAATGCTGACGCGTTCGACCTTGGCCGCGGCGCAGACGAAGTCGACCAACGCCGGCCAATCGTACCGGCCGACGTCATCAAGCGAGTACGGCACGGTGTGCGCCGGCAACTCCGGCGACGTGCGCCAATCAGCCAGCCACACATCGAAGCCGGCGCGAACCAGGAACTCGGCCAGGTTCTCGTCGACCGTATCGATGCAGTACGACAAGCCGGTCATGGCCGTGCCTGGCGCCAACAGCACCACGCCGCTGGTGCCGCTCCCCGGCACGTGACACAGCCTCAACTTCGTCCCGTCACCAGCAATCACCTCGTGACTGGAGATCGGTGGCAACCTGAGGGCTCGCCGATGCCCGAACAACGTGGGATGCGACGTAATCGACACCTGCGGGAGCTCAGCCATAGTGAGCGGTATCATACGGCGTGCCGCCCGTTTCCCATCTCTTCGATCTGACCAATCGCGTGGCCATCGTCACCGGCGGTTCTCGCGGATTGGGCCTCGAAATGGCCGCGGGCCTGGCCGAGGCCGGCGCCCGGCTGATGATTTGCGCCCGCCGCGACGAGTGGCTGACGCCAGCCATCGCCGAATTGCGGGGCCGCGGGTTCGCTGTCGAGGGCATGACCTGCGACGTCGCCAGGCCCGAGGATGTGCAGGCCGTGATCGACACCACGCTGCAGGCGTACGGGCGGCTTGACGTGCTGGTCAACAACGCCGGCATCACCTGGGCGGCGCCGGCCGAAGCCATGCCGCTCGACAAGTGGCGCAAGGTCATCGACACCAACCTGACCGGCACCTTCCTGTTCTCGCAAGCCGCCGGTCGAGAGATGCTCAAGGCCGGCTACGGCCGCATCATCAACGTCGCCTCGATTGCCGGGGTCATTGCCTCGGTGAACGGTCCGCACTACGCGGCCTATGCCGCAAGCAAGGCCGGCATCATGGGGCTCACCCGCGAGCTGGCTGCCTCGTGGGGCCGGCAGGGCATTCGCGTGAATGCGATCGCCCCCGGCTACTTCCACTCGCGCCTGGCCGATGGCGCCATCGCGCTGGTCGAGCCCGAGCTGAAGGCGACCTCGCCGTTGGGGCGGGTCGGCGCCGACGACGAGCTGAAAGGCGTGGTGGTGTTCCTGGCCGCCGATGCGTCGAACTACATGACCGGCCAGGTGCTGGTGGTCGACGGCGGCTGGTCAACGACCTGACCGTCACCGTGCGATAAAGTCATGCGCGGAATGCTCGTGCACCTGACGCTTGCCGGCCTCGCGGCTCACCTCGATCAGGAAGTCGGCGTGAGCGACTGGCTGCCCATCACCCAGACTCGTATCGACCAGTTCGCCGACGCGACCGGCGACCACCAGTGGATTCACCTGGATGCGGCGCGCGCCGCGGCCGAGTCGCCCCATGGTTCGACCATCGCGCACGGCTTCCTCACGCTGTCGCTCGTCACCTCGCTGCTGCAGCAGACCATCGTGGTGGACGACGCCGGAATGGTGATCAACTGCGGCTGCGATCGCGTGCGGTTCGTGTCGGTGGTGCCGGCAGGCTCACGCATCCGCGGACGGTTCAGGCTGGCGGCCATCGAGGACAAGGACAATGCCGTCCAGGTGACGTGGGGTGTGGTGATCGAACTTGAGGGGCACGAGAAGCCGAGCGTGGTGCTCGATTGGAAAGTCAGGTACTTCGGGCCACGTTCAACAGCGGCCGCACCGTCCCGGGTGCGTTAGGCGAACCGCAGGCGTCTCAACAGCCGCACGACCTTGGCCCGCAGGCGATCGTCGCTCCACTCGTCCGAGCCGCTATCGCGCTTGTCGGGTGGCACCTCGCCGTCGGAGATGTGTCCGAACATCAACAACCGCACGGCTTCGAGCAGGCCCTCGGCACCAAACGGTTTCTCGATGAACGACTCGCCCTCGCCCAGTTCTTGTACGCCCTTGAACAACGTGTCGGCGAAGCCAGTGACATAGAGCACGCGCGCACCCGGGTGGCGTTGGCGCACCACGGCGGCCAACTCGCGACCGTTCATGCCCGGCATCATCAAGTCGGTCACCAGCAGGTCGACGCCGCGGAAATTCGGCGTGTCCAGCAGCTTCGCCGCCTCGAGGCCAGAATCGGTGGATTGAATCTCGTAGTTGTCGATCGACAGCACGCGAACCAGCAGCTTCAGCACGGGATGCTCGTCGTCGACGATGAGCACGCGCTTGCGGACGGCCAGCGGCGCCCGCGCCAGGGTGGCAGGCGCCTCGGCCTCCCCTGGACGGTGAATCAGCGGGACGTTCGGAAACGGCATGTCGACCGTTGGTGGCGTGGAACCGGCTGAGCCCATCGAATCTACATCTTACCGCCATCGGAGACGGTTTTCGCCGGGCGACGGGGCGGCGCCGACAGACCGCAACCGACACCAGATGACGCAGGGGACATACGCCCCTGCGCCACCAGCCCAAAAGGGACGGCTTACCGCTTCGTCGACTCGTAGATGGTCGCCGCGCCGCCGCCAATGGCCGCGCCAATCAGCGCGCCCTTCTTGCCACCGATCAGGCCGCCAATGCCTGCCCCGCCGCCGGCACTGCCACCGATGATCATCGCGGTCTTGCCCCACGAACGGCCGTCGCGCCGATCGTCAGCCGCCTCACGCGAGACCACGCGCGAGCGGGCCGCAACCGGCCGCGCCGCAGCGCGGGGGCGCTGCACGGGCATGGAAACGATCTCGGACGCGTAAGACGCCTGTGACGGCGCGTAGTAGGCCGGCTGCGCTGCCGTCGCGGTGGCGCACGTCACTTCGGCGACTTCCCGGCCGCCAATGATCACGCGTCGAATCACGGGCTCCTGATACGGCTGGCACTGCACGGTGGCGCCCTGACCGAGCGCACCGGTGCTCGCCACCGTCATCGCATAAGGATTGTTCAGGTCCGCGCCCATGACGGGTGCGGAAGTTGACCGCACTTGCGCCGACACGCCGAGCGCGACTGCGCCCGCCATGAGGCCGCCGATCGCCGAGCCCAAGATGGTTTTCAACATGATGTGTCGCTCCTGCAGCGATCACACTACAAGGCACGTGCCAGTGAATTCGGTGGAGAAACGACTTATCGCGAGGACGAATGCCGGCCTGACGGCTCGAGCGACAGGCGGGGTGTGCCGCTTACAGGACAGCTCGACAGTCCAGAACGGGTCAAGGCTCAGGGAACAATGACCCACTGCAGGGTGACGCCGATCGAGGCGCGCCAGAAGCTGAGTTTGCTGACCCGGCCCAGGTCGGGGTGGTCGGCGAGCGTCCTGAAGTAGCGCACGTCTCCTCGCAGTGCGATCAGGTCGTTCACGGCATAGAAGGCGCCGCCACCGCCGTTGATGCCCAGGTCGTAGGTTTTCGCCGGCCGGCTGCATGGCGCATCGCAGCCATCGGCCTGGATGACGCCGGCGCCGGCCGAGACAAACGGCCGCACGCGTCCGCGCGGTTGCACCCAGCTGCCATTCACCATGTAGGTGGCCAGGTCGAGCAGTTGCCGCCCGGAGGTCGCCTCGGCGGCATAGCCGAAATCGAACTCGGCGCCCCACCCGTTGGCTTCCTGCACCGCAATGGCCAGTCCGGGAGTGACCACCGGATCGGTCACATCGGCGCCCATCGTCCAGCCAAGCTGGCCGGTGAAGTAACCGCGGAATGCGTCCATGCTCGACTGGGCCGAGGCCGGCGCCGCTCCTGCCGCGACCAGCCCGCACACCCACAACGCCGTCAGCACCATCCGCTTCATCAGGTCTCCTAACACTCGCCGCCACCCGAAGGCCCGGTAAACAGCTTCTGCCCTTCCGTCAACAACCATTGGCGCGCCTCCGCGTGCCGCGGGCACACGGCGCGCACGTGCCGCCAGAACCGATCGGAGTGGTTCAGTTCCCGCCGGTGCATCAACTCGTGCAGCATCACGTACTCACGAACGAAATCGGGCACGAGAATAAGCCGCCAGTTCAGCGTGATGGCACCGGTCGCCGAACAGGCGCCCCAGCGTGACCGCTGGTTGCGCACCGACACGCGGGTCACCGAAATGCCGTGCCCGGCAGCCAGCGCCAGCAGCGCCGGAGGCAGTTCGCGCAGGGCGCGCTTGCGCAGGGCCGGTTCGTCCGGGTGGACCACGGCCGGCCGCGCCGCCCGGTTGGCCCGCTGCCGCTCGATCCACGGTTGGCTCGTCTCGACAAACGCCAGCGCCTCGCGTTTCGACCCCCAGCGCGGCAGCGTCACTCGCAACGTCCCATCGTCCAGGACGCGCAGAATGTAGCGGCGCGCCCAGCGATGGCGGACGAACACCGTCGGCGCGACGCGAAACGGCAAATCCAGCTGCATGGGACGCCACTAAGGGTAGCAGCCCGACTCCGCGAAAGCTACGGCGGACAGGTAAAGTATGGGAATGGCTTCAGGCTTCGACGCGCTCGTGGACCTGGTGCGCGGCGCCACGTTCGACGACTTCCTTCTGCGTCCGCAGTTCAGCGTGATCGAACGGCGCGATCCGTCGGTGATCGATCTGTCCTGCCGGTTCTCGACGCACATCACCCTCAAGCGCCCGCTGGTGTCGGCCAACATGGACACCGTCACCCGGGCGCCAATGGCGATCGTCCAGGCCGAAGAGGGCGGTCTCGGCATTATCGACCGGGGCTTCCGCAGCGGCGACATCGACCCGCAGGTCCGCGAAGTCGAGAAGGTCAAGCGGATGCAGCACATCATCATCCGCGATCCCTATGCCGTGACGCCGCAGACCTCGCTGGCCACGGCCGCCGCCATGATGCGGAAGACCCGGGCCGGCACGCTGGTCGTGGTCGACGAGCAGCGGCGGCTGCAGGGGCTGCTGACCGAGCGCGACGTCCGTTTCGTTGACACCACGGAGGGCGACGTGCGCTCGCGCATGACGCCGGCCGGCGCGCTGGTGACCGGCCTGGGCGAACTGTCGCTTGCCGACGCCGAGCAGGTGATGGTCGGGCGCAAGGTCAAGAAGCTGCCCTTGGTCGATGCCGATGGGCTGCTGCTCGGGTTGATCACCGCAAAGGACATCTACCGACAGGAGCGGTTGCCGTTTGCGACGCGCGATGCGCACGGCCGGCTGCGGGTCGGCGCCGCGATTGGTGCGACCGGCGACTACCTCGAGCGGGCCGCCGAACTCGTGAAGGCCCACGTCGACGTGATCGTCATCGACATCGCCCACGGCCACTCGACCGTCATGGCCAAGGCCATCGATGCGTTCCGGAAAACGTTTCCCGACGTGGAACTGGTGGCGGGCAACGTCGCCACCGCCGGCGGGGTGCGGTTTCTCGCCGAGCGCGGCGTCAACGCGATCAAGGTGGGCATTGGGCCGGGCGGCGGCTGCACCACGCGGCTGACCACCAGCTTCGGCGTGCCGCAGCTGCAGGCGCTCGTCGAGTGCCGGCAAGGCGCCGGCGACAACGGCGTGCCGCTGATTGCCGATGGCGGCATCAAGCGCCACGGCGCCATTCTCGAGGCGCTGCTGTTCGGCGGCGACACCGTGATGCTGGGCAGCATGTTCGCCGGCACCGAGGAAACGCCCGGCGACGTGGTGCAGAAGTCGGTGGTGTTGCCCGATCAGCACCGTTCGGTGAAGGTGCCATTCAAGGTGCTGCGCGGCATGGCCTCCATTCAAGCCATTCGCGATCGGCTGGATGTCGAAGACGACGAGGTCGTGGACCTGGAGGCGCTCGGCGCAGAGGGCACTGAAGTCAGCGTGCCGGCGCGCGGTTCAGTGCGCCCGATCGTGCAGGACATCCTGAAGCACCTGTGCTCGTCGATCAGCTACGGCGGCGCGCGCAGCCTGGACGAATTACGGCAGATGTTCCGCACCGACCCCATGCGCTACCTGGTGAAGCTGTCGGCCTCGGCCAAGCGCGAAAGCTACGAACGATAGGTCCGGCTAAAGCCGCCACATTCCGTGCCGATGTGGTGTCCGGCTTTAGCCGGACCGTCATCGCGCCGATCGCCGCGACCACCCAGCCAGCAGCACGTGGCTGTTCACGCCCGGGTTGACCGACAACTGGTTGCCGTTCGAGAAGTGCTGGAACCGGTACGACACCACCACGCTGTCTCGCGCCGAGGTGTGCCACCGCACGCCACCGCCCCAATGGGCCGTGAAGTTCACGGACTTGGTGTTCTCGGGAATGGGCGCCGTCGTCCACAGCCCGCCCATCGACAGCTCCGCAAACACCGACCACCTCCGGAGCGGCAGGAAGTTCCATCGCCACACCACCGGTGCCACGCCGACGCCGTACAGGTGCGTGGGCTCGAACTGCACCAGGATCGGCGTGGCCTCGGCCGCCCAGGTGAAGCAGCCGCGCAGCCAGCCGGGCCCATGGGGCCGGGTCAAGGCCCGGCCCCACGACACCGTCTGCACACCGTAGGAGCGGTCGCCCGCCGAATCGAACAAGGCGACGCTGCGCGCGGCGCCCGCCGACACCATCCACTCGGATCGCCATTCGCCGGCGCGGCCCGGCTGCAGGCACGTGGCCACCGGCACCGTCGCCAGTTGCATGACCAGGAGCGCCGGCAGCAGCATCACGCGCCCGACACGCGCTGCGCGAATGTGATCACGTGACCGTCGGGATCGGTCACCGCGAACTCGCGCATGCCGTAGAACTGCGTCTTGAGCGGCATGACGACCGTGGCCTTCGGCGCGACGACGGCGTGGAGCGCATCGACGTCGGTCACGATGAAGAACATCGTGGCCGTGCCGCCCGGGTGCGCCGCCGCCATCGACGGAAAATCCGCCGTAGCCGTCGTCACGTCATTCAGGAACACCGGCACACCGTCGCGCTCGAGGCCCACGAACACGTACGGCGCCGCGTCGGGCACGCTCATGCTGATACTGAAGCCGAGGACCTCGCGATAGAACGCCAGGCTGGCGGCGATGTCGCGGCAGACAAGATTGGGGGTCACCGAGGTAAAGCGGGTCATAGGCACCGTGCGTCAGTCTACCCTCAACGCTTCCAGCGGATCGACGCGCGTGGCGCGCAGCGCGGGCAGCAGGCTGGCAATGAACGCCACCATCCCCAGCACCAGGGGCAGGGTGATAAAGGTCATGGGATCGGTGGTGCTGATGCCGAAGACCAGCCGATCAAGCGCGCGCGTCAACGCGAGCGACGCGACCACGCCCACGCCTAGTCCGGCCGCCACCGGCTTGAGCGCCCCAAACAGCACCAGGTGGAGGATCTCGCGGCTGCTGGCGCCCAGGGCCACGCGAATGCCGATCTCCTGCGTGCGCTGCGCGACGGAGTACGCCACCGTGCCGTAGATGCCGGCAATGGCCAGCACCAGCGCGATGCCCGCGAACACCATCAGCAGCGTCATGTTGAACTTGCGCTGGGTGAGCGAGGCGCCGACCACGGCGTCGAGCGTGCGCGGCGGCGAGACCGGCAACGACGGGTCGAGCGACTGCAGCGCGGCGCGAATGGCGCCGGCCGCGGCGAGCGGCTCGCCGGAGGTACGAATCATCAGGTTCTGCGCCCGTGCTGGCGATGCGGTGTACGGCGCGTAGGTCATCGGCACCGGGTCCTGGTCGGCGCGGTACTGCCGCACGTTCCCGACGACGCCAACGATCTCGACCCACTGCGGCTGGCCATCCTCGCCCGATCCAAACGAGAAGCGGCGGCCAATCGGATCCGCATCCGGAAACTCGCGACGCGCCATCGCCTCGTTGATCAGGATGGTGCGCGGATCCTCCACCGCGTCCTGGTCGGTGAACTCCCGCCCCCGCAGCACCGCAATGCCCATGGTGCTGAAGTACCCCGGGCTCGCTTCGACGTAGTACGACAGCGGCTGTTGGTTCGGCGGCACCTCGGGCTTGCCCTCGGCCTGGAACGACAGCACGCTGATGCCGCCGCCGAGCGGCAGGCTGCTGCTGAGCGCCACCTGCTCGACGCCAGGCACTGCACGCACCCGTTCGAGCACACGGCTCCAGTAGCCGAGGAACTGCCCTGGCGAACGGTAGTTCTCACCGGTCGGCGCCACCGTCATGGTCACCATCCGCGAGGTCGTGAACCCGAGCGGCATGTCCATCAACGTCATCAGGCTGCGAAACAGCAGGCCCGCCCCCACCAGCAGCACCAGCGAAATCGAGACCTCGGCCAGCACCAGCCCGGCGCGGGCGATGTGGCGGTTGCCATCGCCGGTCGTGCCGCGGGTGTTGTCCTTCAACGTGTTCTGCAACTCCGGCTTCGACGCCTGCCACGCGGGCACCACGCCGAACAGCACGCCGGTGATCATCGACAGCACCATGGCGAAGCCGAGGGCGCGGCCATCCACACCAATCGGCGCCACGCGCGGCACCTCGCCGGGATCGAGCGCCAGGATCAGGTCGACGCTCCAGAACGCGAGCAACACGCCGAGCGCGCCGCCAACCAGGGCAATCACGACACTTTCCGTGAGCAGCTGGCGCATCAGCGTCGACCGGTTGGCGCCGACCGCCGCGCGAATGGCCAGCTCCCGCGCCCGCACGGTGGCCCGCGCCATCAACAGGTTCGCCACGTTGGCCACGACAATCAGCAGCACGCAGGCGACGGCGCCCAGCAGCACCAGCAACGGCGTGCGCGCCGAGCCGACCAGTTGATCCTGGAGCGGCGTGGCCACCCCGATGAAGTTCGACGACTCGTCCGGATACTGCTTCGCCAGTTGATCGGAGATCGTCTCCAACTCGGCATTGGCCTGCTGCAACGAGGTGTCCGCCTTGAGGCGGGCGATGCCGCGCAGGCAATGCAGGCCGCGCTGGCCGCGCGGGTCACCGCTGCCGCCGCAGCCGGGCACGTCGTACGCCGCCGGCACCCAGAACTGCGCATTCTGCGGGAAGTTCACCGCCGCCGGCATGACCCCGATCACCGTGTGCGGCTGCCCATTCAGACGCACCGTCTGGTTGATCACGTCGGGCGCCGCCGAGAAGTACCGCTGCCACAGCCCGTAGCTCAGCACCACGTTCTGGCCCTGGCCGGGTTCGGCGTCGTTGCGGGTGAACTGGCGGCCCAGAATCGGCGAGACCCCCAGGACGTCGAAGAACCCCGTTGATGTCACCGCGCCGCGCATGCGCTCGGGCTCGCCCGCGGCCGGCGCCACATTGAAGGTGCGAGGCGTATACGCACTCATCACCTCGATAGTCGTCGACATCCTCTGCCAGTCGATGAACGACGCCGGCGCGATGGCGCCCCCGCCCGCCGGGTCCCGCCGCTCGACTTCATTGATGTCGACAATGCGGTCGGCATCGCGGAACGGCAGGCCCTGCAGCAGCACCCCGTTGACGATGCTGAACATGGCGGTGTTGGCGCCGATGCCCACCGCCAGGGTGAAGATGACGACAGCGGTGAAGATGGGGGTCTTCCGCAACATCCTGAGGGCGTGTCGAAGGTCTTGGGTCAGGCGGTCCATGCACCGCGACAATTGCAGCTTGCTTGCCAGGCCGAACGATGGCCGCAACTCGTTGGTGTTGAGTCGGTTACGCGAGACCGACGAGTTTGATACCGGGCTAGATCTGTCCGTTTCCGGAACTGGTATGCTCCGGAGATGGCGCGTGGGTGGGAGAGCAAGTCGATTGAATCGCAGCAGGATGACGCGGGACGCAAGCAGGCCGGCGGCGCGGCGCTGACCGCCGAGGAGCGCGCCAAGCACCAGCAGAAGGCCGGGCTCCAGCTCGCCTTGGCCGAAACCCAGGCTCAACTGGGAGCGGCCTGCCGTCCCGCGCACCGGGAAATGCTGAAAATGCGCCTTGACGCCATTCAATTGCAGTTGGAGGGCTTGTGACCGCAGGACATATTTGCTAAGCTACCCGCCCAAGCCAAAGACAAGCCAACATTCCACATCCCCGTTGGATTTGACCACGAACACCCCATTGCCTTCAGCCGTCACCCGTTAGAGTTCACCAGTGCCACCAGTCCGATTGTTCGTGGGCAACTTGCCCTACCAGGCGACCGAAGACGATCTGCGTACTCACTTTGCGCAGGTTGGCCAACCCACCCAGATTGTCCGTCCGCTCGACCGGGAAACCGGCCGCGCCCGCGGGTTTGCGTTCGTCGAGTATGCGGAGCGCGGTCCCGCGGAAGAGGCGATCAAGAAATTCGACGGCCAGCTGTTCATGGGCCGTCCGCTGGCCGTCAGCGAAGCCCGCGCCCGTGAGGCCGGGGGCCCGCCCCGTCCGAGCGGCGGCTTCGGCGGTCCGCCGCGGCCGGGTGGCTTCAGCGGTGGCGGTGGCGGCTTCAGCGGCGGCGGTGGCGGTGGCTTCAGCGGCCCGCGCCCGGGCGGCGGCTTCGGCGGTCCGCCTCGGCCCGGCGGCTACGGCGGCGGCGATGCCCCCGGTGGCGCCAAGAACTTCGGTCCCCCGGCTCCGCCGAAGGACAAGAAGAAGCCCTTTACCAAGAAGGAAGACAAGCCGCGCGGTCCCATTCCGACCAAGTTCACCGGTCGCATGTACGACCTGGATGACTCGGAAGAGGACAACATCGACGCGCTGCCCGACTTCATGAAGCACGACGACCCGGACCCCGACGCGCCAGAAACCGCGGCCGACACGGCCCCGGACGCCGGCGGCGATCCGGGCGGCGACGACCCCGAAGGCGGCGACAACCCCGAAGGCGGCGACAACAAGGAGTAGCGAGCCATGCCGAAGCGCGAGGACGTCATCCTCTTCAGCGGCGGCGCCCAGGGCGCCGAAGCGGAGTTCGGTGCCTGTGCGGAGCGCTTCGGGATCGAGGAGGTGAACTTCTCGTTCGATGGCCACAAGCCGGTCCGCACGCGCGGCCTGCGCATCCTCAATCACGAAGAGCTCTACGCCGGCGAGGTCAGCCTCGCCTATGTCTCGCGGCTGATGAACCGCCGCTATCCCGACACCCCCACGTTTCGCAAGATCCTGCAGAGCATCTGGTACCAGGTGAATCACGGGCAGGAGATCTACGTGATCGGCACCATCCAGCCGGACCAGACGGTGCGCGGCGGCACCGGCTGGGGGGCCGAATTCGCCAAGCTCTGCAACAAGCCGCTGTTCGTGTTCGACCAGGAACGTGGCCACTGGTTCGAATGGGACGGCGATGCCTCCCGGTGGCTCGAACGCACCGGCAGCCAGGAGCCGGTGATCACGCATGTGCACGTCAGCGGCACCGGCACGCGCACGATCAACGCCGCCGCACAGCAGGCCATCGCCGGACTGTTCGCCCGCTCGTTCTGACCGACTCCCGGTTCCCGACTCCCGACTCCCGACTCCCGGTTCCCGACAGCTTCAGAAGCCATCGAACATGCCAACTGACTCCCCCATCCTCGCCACCGCCCTCGACGAGTTCCACAAGATCAAGAAGCTCGCCGACAAGGCCATCGAGCAGTTGTCAGACGATCAGCTGCATGCCAGGCTCGATCCCGAGGCCAACAGCATCGCCGTGATCATGCGGCACATGGCCGGCAACATGCGCTCGCGGTGGACCGACTTCCTGGCCAGCGACGGCGAGAAGCCGACCCGCCAGCGTGACCAGGAGTTCGAGCCCGTCATGCAGCCGCGCGCCGAGCTGACCGCCGAGTGGGAACAGGGCTGGCAATGCCTGTTCGACGCGCTGACGCCGCTCGGCGACGGAGACTTGCAGCGCACGGTGATCATCCGCGGCGAGCCGCACTCGGTCTTCAAGGCGATCAGCCGGCAGACGTCCCACTACGCCGGCCACACGTATCAAATCCTGTTGCTGGCCAAGCACCTGCAGGGATCTGCCTGGAAGACGTTGTCGATTCCGCGGGGCCAATCGGAAGAGTTCAACCGTCGCATGCTGGCGCAGCTCCGCTCCGAGCAGTGATGCGGAAACTGCGCTGGGGCATTCTCGGGACGGCGCGCATCAACCGCCGCGTCATTCCCGCCCTCAGGCTGGCGCCCCGCAGCAAGCTGGCGGCGGTCGCGAGCCGCACCCGCGCGCGTGCCGAGACCTACGCCAGTGAATGGGAGATTCCCCGCGCGCTGGCCGGCTACCAGGCGCTCGTGGACGACCCGGCAATCGATGCCGTCTACATTCCCCTGCCCAACAGTGAACACGTGCCGTGGACGCTCGCCGCGATTGCCGCCGGCAAGCACGTGCTGTGCGAGAAGCCGATGGCGCTCGACCCGGTCGACGTCGACCGCATATACGCCGCCGCCACCGCCAACCGGGTCGTGGTCGAGGAAGGCTTCATGTATCGCCACGAACCGCTCACCGCGAAGGTGCTCGAGTTGGTGCAGGGCGGCGCACTCGGCACGGTGCGCGCCATCGTCTCGGGCTTCACCTTCAACCTCGCCAACGACGCCGATCCGCGGCTCGACGCGGCTCTCGGCGGCGGTTCGTTGTGGGACGTCGGCTGCTATCCCGTCACGTATGCGCGGCTGCTGGCCGGCCGCGACCCGAAAATGGTGTTCGGCTCCGCGCAGTGGCACCCGTCGGGCGTGGACGAAGAGTTCATGGGCATGTTGCGCTTTCCTGGCGGCACGACCGCGACCATCTACTCGGGCTTCCGCGCGGCCCTGCGGACGTGGCTCGAAGTGCTCGGCACCGAGGCCGCGCTGACCGTGCCCAACCCCTTCAAGCCCGGCATCCACGAAGTGCTGGCGCTGGAACGCGGGGGGCGCGTCGAGGCGATCGAGGTGGCGGGGTCGCCCCAGTTGTTCGTCCGCCAGATCGAGCACTTCGAGAACTCGGTGCTCGACGGCGCGCCATCGGTCGTCACGCTGGCCGACAGCCGGTTCGCGGCCGCCACGCTGTCGGCCCTGCTCGGCTCGGCACGCGACGCCACGGCGTTGTATCCTGAATAGGTGGAACAGGCGGAACCGACCGTCTTGTGGCGGCTGTTCAAGAAAGCAGCGGGCCACGCGCGCGCGGTGATCCTGCCAGGCGGCCCGCCCTATACCCTGGCGTTCTTCTCCAACGACGAGATGGATCGCGTCGAGAACTTCGACGCCGTGGAGATCGCGCTCTTCCGCGCCGACGAAATCAAGCAGTCGCTGACCGCCGACGGTTGGCACGAGGAATAGAACGACGAATGTTGAGCATCGACAAGCGGCACCGCACGATCGGCGTGAAGGTCGGCAACGTCATGGTGGGCGGTGGCGCGCCGGTGGTGGTGCAGTCGATGACCATGACCGACACCGCCGACGCCAGCGGCACCGCGCAGCAGTGCATCGAGCTGTGGCAAGCCGGATCGGAAATGGTGCGCGTCACCGTCAACGTGCCCGAGGCGGCCGCGGCAGTGCCGGAGATCAAGCAGCGCATGCTCGATGCCGGCTGCACCGCGCCGCTGATCGGCGACTTCCACTACAACGGCCACCTGCTGCTGACGCGGTATCCCGACTGCGCGCGCGCCCTCGACAAGTACCGCATCAACCCCGGCAACGTCGGCACCGGCAAGCGGCGCGACGAACAGTTCGCCACCATCTGCCAGGTCGCAATCGACCACAACAAGCCGGTGCGCATCGGCGTCAACGGCGGCTCCCTCAACCAGGAGCTGGTCATGGCGAAGATGCAGGAGAACACCGACCTGAACCTGGGGAAGGATTCCGACGACATCATCAGCGAGTGCATGGTGCTGTCGGCGGTGCAGTCCACCGAACTGGCGATCGAGACGGGCCTGCGTCCCGACCAGATCATCATCTCGTGCAAGCTGTCACGCCCGCGGCACCTGATCGACGTCTACCGGGCGCTCGCCAGGCAGACGACGCAGCCGTTGCACCTGGGGCTGACCGAAGCCGGCATGGGCACCAAGGGCCTGGTGTGGTCGTCGGCCGCCATGGGCGTGCTGCTCGCCGAAGGCATCGGCGACACTATCCGCGTGTCGCTGACCCCGAAGCCGGGCGGCGATCGGCGCGAGGAAGTGTATGCCGCGTGCGAGCTGCTGCAGTCGCTGGGCCTGCGGACCTTTGCCCCGAGTGTCACGGCCTGCCCCGGTTGCGGGCGCACGACCAGCTCGACGTTCCAGGAGCTGGCCGAAGCGGTGCAGGGCTACATCCGCGAGCAAATGCCTGCCTGGAAGAAGACTTACGACGGCGTGGAATCGCTCACCCTCGCCGTCATGGGCTGCGTCGTCAACGGCCCGGGCGAGTCGAAGGCCGCCAACATCGGCATCTCACTGCCCGGCACCGGCGAGGCGCCGCACTGCCCCGTCTTCATCGACGGCGTCCACGCGACCACGCTCAAGGGCAACTACGAGGAGCTGGCCCTTGCCTTCCAGCAACTGCTGGACGACTACGTCGAGCGGAAGTACGCGAAGAGAATAAAGAATTGAGAAGAACGAATAACGAAGGGCTGACGATCAGGCCAGCCGTGGCGGACGACCGGGAGTTCGTGCTCTCGATGGCCGATCGCCTGGTCTCGTTCGACGTGCCCGCGTTCCGCACGAAAGAGGAACTCGCCGACGGCGATCGCCGCGCGCTCGCGGAGTGGTTCGAGCGTTTGCAGGGCGACAGTCGCGCCGAAGCGCAGAGCGCGGAGGCGGACGAAGCGTTGTTCGTCGCGGAACACGACGGGCGGCTGGCTGGCTGCGCCTACCTCGTCACCCTGGTCGACTACTTCAACCAACGGCCGCACGCCCACCTCTCGGTGCTCGCCGTCTCGGAAGCCGCCGAGGGCAAGGGCGTGGGCTCGGCGTTGCTCGACCGGTCGGAGGCATGGGCCAGGCAACGCGGGTCGGACCGGCTGACCCTGAGCGCGCTCGTCACCAACAGCCGCGCCCGCGCGCTGTACGAACGGCGGGGGTTTGCCGGCGAGTACATTCGTTACGTCCTGCCACTCAACGACTGACACGAGATCAGGAGTTCAAGAGTAAATTTTCTCCTGATCTTCTGGCCTCCTGTAAACCGCCATAGAATGCGGCCAGCATGATTCTTCGCATCACGTTGGTCACGGTGCTCTCTCTGGTCTCGCTGGCGGCCCAGGCTCCCCCGCAGTTCGACATTCTGATCCGCAACGGGCGCGTGCTCGATGGCACCGGCAATCCCTGGTATCGCGCCGACATCGGCATTACCGGCGATCGCATCCGGGCGATGGGGACACTGACGGGCGCGACCGCCAAGACGGTGATTGACGCCGCCGACCGCTACGTGACCCCGGGATTCATCGACGTCCATTCCCATGCCGGCGAGGGCCTGGCGACCGAGGCGCTGAAGCACGGCCAGCCGCTGCTGGCGCAAGGGCTCACCACGGTTTTCGTGAACCCTGATGGCGGCGGGCCCGTGGACCTGGCGGCCCAGCGCGCCACCTACGAGAAGCAGCGCATCGGCACCAACGTCGGCCTGTTCGTTCCGCACGGGTCCATCAGGCGCGCCGTGATGAACATGTCGGACCTCGACCCGACGCCTTCCGAACTGGGGAAGATGGTCGAACTGACCCGCCAGGGCATGCTCGCCGGTGCGATCGGACTGTCCAGCGGCTTGTACTACGCGCCGGGCAGCTATTCGAAGACTGCCGAAGTCGTCGCCATGGCCAAGGCCACGGCGCCGTTTGGCGGTGTCTACTCCAGCCATATTCGCGACGAGTCCGACTACACCATCGGCGTCGTCGCCGCGGTGCAGGAAGTGATCGACATCGCCGAGCAGGGCGGCGTGACCGGTGTCGTGTCGCACATGAAGGCGCTCGGGCCCGCGAGCTGGGGACTGTCGAAGACCCTGATCGAGCGGATCGAGGCGGCCCGTGGTCGCGGCGTGCAGGTCTTTGCCGACCAGTATCCCTACGAAGCCAGCGGCACCGGCATTGTCGGCGCGCTGATGCCGCGTTCAGCGCAGGTGGGCGGCCGCGACGCGATGATGAAGCGGATTCTGGGCGAGCTGCGCGACGAGATCCGCGCCGACGTGAAGACCAACATCGCCCGCCGCGGCGGCGCCGAGACGTTGATGATCAGCCGCTACACGGCCGATCCGTCTTTCGAAGGCCAGCGGCTGTCGGCCCTCGCCGCGAAAGCCGGCATGGCCCCGGAGGAGTTTGCGCTGAAGATGCTCGAGAAGGGCGACGCCAGCCTGGTGTCGTTCAACATGTCGGAGGGCGACATCGAGGGCATCATGCGCCAGCCGTGGACCATGACCTGTACTGATGGCGACCTGGTCCCCATGGGTCAAGGCGTGCCGCACCCGCGCGCCTACGGCGCCTTCGCGCGCAAGCTGAAGCGCTACGTCGGTGAACGCAAGACCATGGACCTGGCGGCGGCCATCCGGTCGATGACGACGCTGCCGGCGACGGTGTTCGGGTTGAAGGACCGCGGCCAGCTGCGCGCGGGCGCGTTTGCGGACGTGCTGATCTTCGACCTGGCGCAGGTCAACGACGCCGCCACCTACGAGAAACCGCACCAGCTCGCCGAAGGGATGACCGAGGTCATCGTCAACGGCGAACTGGCGCGGCGCAATGGCACCTTTACGACGGCACTGGCCGGCCGCGTGCTGCGGCCCGAGCGGCGTTAGCTGCTAGACGCCCTCTGGATACTCCAGTTCAGGGTCTTCGGTGTAGCCGTTGGCGGTGACGAAGTACTTGTAGCGACCCGGCTTGGCGTCGGCCAGGCTCTTGCGTTTGTTGCCCTTGAAGCGCAGGGGCTCTCCCCAGGGTCCCCCGCCTTCCCACGTGATCTCCACGTCCACCTCGTCATCGGACGCCAGGTTCACCACCGTCCACTCGATGTAGCCCGGCGCGGCGCTGATCAACTGGGGTGAAGTGCGAACCCGGTAGTTGCCGTCCACCTTGTAGAGGAAGATGGTCGCGGTGTTGTTGCGTTTGCCGGGCGCCGCCGGCACCGCCGCGCGCGTGCGGCTGGTGGGCGCCGCCTTCCGCGAGGCCGGTTTTCCGGCGGACTTCTTCGTGGCCGGCTTCTTGACCGCTTTCGCAGCCGCCTTCTTCGCTGGCTTCGCTGGCTTCTTTCCGGGTTTTCTCTTGCTCATCGTTTGACCTCAGCTGGGGTAGAGACCACTGCCGCAAAACGCGGCAAAGGTTTGAGTCGGGCAAAGTCTTCCTCGTCTGCAATCACGCTGCGCGCAACGCCGGCGGCCACGGCCCGTTCGACTGCCCCCAGGGCGTCGTCAGTCCGGCCCGCCAGCGCGTGCACCACGCCGGCCCGTTGGTGCACCTGTTCGTCGCCTGGAGCGAGTTCGAGGGCGCGGCGCAGGCTCTTCATCGCCGACGCGTCGTCGCCGGCCTTAGCTTGATAGACGGCCAGGCGCGCCACGGCTCTCGCGTTGGACGGGCTGACCGAGACCTCGGCCTGCGCGTGCCTGACCGCCTCCTGGTAGGCGGCCCGGGCTTCGTCTCGCCGCCCGAGGTGGGAATAGGCATCCCCGAGGTTGCGGTGGGTGACCGCGCTCAGTGGCCGGATCAGCAACGCGCCTTCGTATGATCGCGCCGCCTTGGCGTAGTCGCCGAGGCCGTAGTAGATCGTTCCCATGTTCGAGAAGGTTTCGGCCCTGGGCTGGATGGCATTCGCGCGCTCGTAGAAATCCAGGGCCTTCTGCCGTTCGCCCATGGCCTGTGCGGCGGTGCCGGCCCGCACCAGGTTGAGTGCCGAACCCGGCGACAGCGCGATGGCCTTTTCGAGGGCCTCGAGTGCTTCCGGAAAGCGCGACGCCGCGTACAGCGCGTTGCCCATCTCGCTGTAGAGCGAGACCGCATTCGGACGCAGGGCCATGACCTTTCTGAATTCGGCCATCCCGGCCGCCACGTCCCCCTGACGCATCAGCACGGTGCCGTGGAGACGAATCGCATCCTCATAGGTCGGTTGCAGGGCCAACGCACGTTGCACTTCAGTCGTCGCTTCGGCGTAGCGGCCGCTGCGAAACAGCGTCAACGCCGCGATGTAGCGCACGCTGGGCCGATCGGGCTCCAACTCGATCGCGGTCGCGGTCGACGCCATGGCCCGCTCGGCCCAGGTCTTGTCGTTGGTCGTCGAGTACATCGACCACTGGGCTTCGGCCAGCCCGGCGTGCGCGAGCGCGAATTTCGGGTCGATGGCGACGGCGTCGCTGAACTCCTTGACCGCGGCCTGGATACTGCCGGTCAGTTCGCGGCGGTCCAGTTGCGCGCGGCCACGCCAGTACGCCAGCTGCGCCGGGTCGCTCGTCGTCGCCGGCGCCGGCGGCGTCATGCGTTGGCCTGATGGCGTCTGGTCGGCAAGGGCGTTGCCGAGGGCCGTGGCCAGCCGCGTCTGCAGCTCGAACAACCCGTTCATCGGCCCCTCGACGGTTTCGCCCCACGCCACCGACGCATCCGGGCGTTCGAGGTTCAGCGTGACGCGCAGGCGATTGCCGACCGACTGCACCGAGCCGGTCACGATGTAGTTGGCGTCGAGCGAGCGCACGAAGCCGGCGCGATCGGGATTCTGCTGCCGGCTCTCCTCCACCGCCGACCGCGACAACACCGTCACGCGCGGCGCCGTGGCCAGGCTGGTGATCAGGCTTTCGGCCAGTCCGGCGCCCAGGTAGTCGTTGGCGGCGTCGCCGCTGGAGTTGGTGAGCGGCAAGACTGCCACCACCGGCGCCTCGGGCCCAAGCGGGCGCGCATTCCATTGCAGCCAGACCACCGTCCCGGCCGCGACGGCCAGCGTGAGGACGACGGCGATCAGCGTGCCGGTGGGCACGCGCTGCCGCATCAGGAGGGTGCGACGCGCGAGGGGCGAGGACTCGAGATCGCGGACCGGGCTCAGTTCGATCAGCACTTCTTCGCCCGACGCGGGGCGGCGAGCCGGGTCGCGTTCGAGCAGCCGGGCTACCAGTTTCGCCAGCGGCGGTGGCACCCAGGTGCCGCTGCTCGCCAGGCGCGGCGCGTCATCACGCAACACCGAGGTGGCCAGGTGAATGGCGTCGCTGCCCGGGAACGGACGCCGCCCGGCGATCATCTCGAACAGCATGACGCCCAGCGCATAGAGATCGGCACGGCCGTCGACGTTGCGCGAGAGGTACTGTTCGGGAGCCGCATAACCGGGCGTGCCGACGAGCCCGCCGCCGATGGTGCCTGGCGCGCTGACCGACATGTCGGCGCCGGCGGGCACCAGGCGGGCAATGCCGAAGTCGAGCACCTTGGCCCGCCCGTCGGGTCCCAGCACCACGTTCGACGGCTTCAAGTCGCGGTGAATCACCCCCTGCGCATGCGCCGCGGCCAGGGCATCGGCCAGCTGCCAGGTTACCTCGATGGCCTCGGCCACCGGCATCGGCCCCTTCTGCAGGCGGGCGGCCAGCGTGTCGCCTTCGACGTACTCGAAGACCACGACCACCTGGCCGTCGACGTCGAGCACGTCGTGGACGGTGGCGATGTTGGGATGGTTCAGGGTCGCGGCGGCGCGGGCCTCGCGCATCAACCGCTGCCGGCCCTCAACGGTGTCGGCGTCAGCGCCTTTGACCGTCTTGAGCGCGACCTTGCGTTGCAGCCGCGTGTCTTCGGCCAGCCACACGACACCCATGCCGCCAGCTCCTAGCTGGCGGACGATCTGGTAGGGTCCGACGGCCGATCCGGCATGCACGACTCTATGAATCTCCGAGGGTGGAGAATAGCACTAACGCGCCGGAGTTCTGCGCTACGAACCCGGGTTGCGGGTGATCAGGCGCACGCTGCGTTGATAGGTCAGATACGCCGCGGCCCACTGCAAGAGGACGGACAGGCGATTGCGGAAGCCCACCAGGAACAGAATGTGCACGAACAGCCACATCACCCAGCCGGCAAAGCCAGACACGCGGAGAAAGCCAAAGTCGGCAATCGCATTGGCGCGCCCGATGGTCGCCATGTTGCCGGGATCGAAGTAGCGGAAGGGCCGGGGCGCTTCGCCGTGAATGAGGTGGGCAATGTTGGCGGCGGCCTGGACGCCCTGCTGCTTGGCGACCTGGGCAACGCCGGGCAGCGGCTTGCCGGTCTGATGCGGAAAGTTCGCCAGGTCGCCGGCGACGAAGACGTGCTCGTGGCCGGGCACCGACAGGTCGGGAGCCACGTTCACGCGGCCGGCGCGATCGAGACTGGGGCCGAGGTCGCGGCCAATCGGCGCTGCCGCCACCCCCGCGGCCCACAAGATGGTATGGGCCTCGATGCGCTCGTCGCCGAGGAAGACGCGGCCGTCCTCGACCTGCGTAACGGCGGCGCCCTCCCTCACCTCGACGCCCAGGCGCAGCAGGGCGCGCTTGGCCGACCTCCGCAGATCCGGGGGAAACGCCGGCAGGATCGACGGCCCGGCTTCGATGAGCAGGATGCGCGCCGAGGCGGGATCGATCGCATCGAACTCCGACCGCAACGCCTGCCGGGCAATCTCGGCCAGCGCACCGGCCATCTCCACGCCGGTGGGTCCGCCGCCGATGATCACGAACGTCAGCAGGCGCCGCTGCAGCACCGCGTTGTGCTCGCGCTCGGCTTCCTCGAACGCCAGCAGCAGCCGCCGACGAATGGCCAGCGCATCATCCAGCGTCTTGAGCCCGGGCGCGTGCTCGCTCCATTCATCATGGCCAAAGTACGAGTGCGTGGCGCCGGCGGCCACGATCAGGTAGTCGTACGGGACCGCGTCGCGCCCGTCCATCCAGACCTGCTTCGCGGCCGTGTCGATGCGCTCGACCGTGCCCAGCAGCACGCGCAGGCGCGGCTGCTTGCGCAGGATCCACCGGATCGGCGAGGCGATGTCGCCGGGAGACAGACCGGCCGTCGCCACCTGATACAGCAGCGGCTGAAACACGTGATGGTTGTAGCGGTCGATGATCGTCACCTCGCACGCCACCTTCTTGAGCCGCCGCGCCGCAGCCAGCCCGGCAAAGCCGCCACCGATGATCACCACTTGGGGTACGCGCGTCATCTCCTCTATTCTAGAGAAGTATGGCCAAGCCCGCCGCCGCGCCCACTGAATCCCACGTCCAGACCGCCTGTCCGCTCGACTGCCCCGATGCGTGCACGCTTGACGTGACGCTGCGCTCGGGCCGGATCACGAAGATCGACGGCTCGAAGGACAACCACATCACCAACGGCTACATCTGCGCCAAGGTGCGGGGGTTCCACGAGCGCGTCTACGGCGACGACCGCCTGCTCTACCCCGCCGTGCGCCGCGGCCCCAAGGGCTCGGGCCAGTTCAAGCGGGTGACCTGGGACGATGCGATGGAGTTGATTGTCGGGAAGATGCGCGAGGCACGCCAGAACGACGGCGCCGAAACCATTCTGCCGCTCTGCTATGGCGGCTCGAACGGCTTCCTGACACAGGACTACGCCGATGCCATCCTGTTCCGCCGGCTCGGCACGTCGCGGCTGTTGCGCACGGTCTGCGCGGCGCCGACCGGCGCCGCCAACATGGGGCTGTACGGCAAGATGGCCTCGGTCAGCTACGAGGACTACCCGTCGGCGAAGATGATCATCATCTGGGGCGTGAACCCGGGCGTGTCGGGCATCCACTTGATGCCGTTCCTGAAGGAGGCGCGCGACAACGGCGCCTATGTCGTGGTGCTGGACCCGCGCGCGACGACCGTCGCCCGCCAGGCCGACCTGCACCTCGCGGTGCGGCCCGGCACCGACCTGCCGGTGGCGCTCGCCATTCACCGCTACCTCTTCGAAGAAGGGCTCGCCGACCAGGCGTTTCTCGAGCAGCACGCCACCGGTGCGGCCGACTTGCGCCAGAAGGCCGAGCCGTGGACCTTCGAGCGCGCGGCCGAGGTCAGCGGCATCGATGCCGGCCAGTTGCGCAGCCTCGCCGAACGCTACGCGAAGGCGTCGCCCGCGCTCGTCAAGTGCGGATGGGGACTCGAACGGAACCGCAATGGCGGCAGTGCGGCCGCGGCGGTGCTGGCACTGCCGGCCGTGGCCGGCAAGTTCGGCGTGCGCGGGGGCGGCTTCTCGATGAGCAACTCGGCCTCGTGGAACATCGAGCGCACCTGGCTCACCGACCAGGAGCCGCCGACGCGCGCCATCAACATGAACAAGGTCGGGCGCATGCTCACCGAGCCGGAAGGCGCGCCGGTCAACGTGCTGTTCGTCTACAACTGCAACCCGGTGGCAATCCTGCCCGACCAGCGGCGCGTGATTCGCGGCTTCGAGCGCGAGGATCTCTTCACCGTGGTCTTCGACCAGGTGATGACCGACTCGGCGCTCTACGCCGACGTCGTGCTGCCGGCCACGACCTTCCTCGAACACTACGACTTCGCCCGCGGCTACGGGCCCATCACGTTGCAGCTTGGCAAGCCGGTCATCGATGCGGTCGGTGAGTCGCGCTCCAATAGCGAGGTGTTCCTCGAGCTGTCGCGGCGGCTGGACCTGGCTGCCGATGGCGACCCCGAAGACGATCTCGAGTCGATGCTCGCGGTCCTCGGCCAGCTGCCCGAGCCGGTCGGCAGCGACTTGCGCGAGACGTGGCACGCGCGACCGCCGCACGACGGACGCCCCATCCAGTTCGTCGATGTCTTCCCGAAGACGCAGGATCAGAAGGTCGATCTGTTTCCGGCGGCGCTCGACGCGCAGGCGCCGATGGGACTCTACGGCTATCAGCCCGATCCCGGCACCGCGGCGTTCCCGCTCGCGCTGATTTCGCCGGCGAGTGAGCGCACCATCAGCTCGACGCTCGGCGAGTTGACGCGGCCCGACGTCCGCCTCGAGATGCACCCCGACGATGCCGAGGCACGTGGCATTGAAGAGAGCGATGGACTGCGGGTGTGGAATGACCTGGGCGAGATGCACATCAACGCGCACCTGACGCACCTGGTGCGCCGCGGCACGGTCTCGATGCCCAAGGGCGTCTGGCGGCGGCACACGGCCAACGGCTACACGTCGAACGCGCTGTCGCCCGACACCCTGTCAGACCTGGGTGGCGGCGCGTGCTTCAACGACGCACGCGTACAGGTGGAGAAGCGGGCAAAGTAACCGAAAGATCGGAGTAGCCTCCGGCTTGAGCCGGAGCTTGTGAGAAGTGAGAAGTACCGGCCGGGGGTAGGTGGCACGGCACTTCTCTCTCCCCGAGTTGAAGGTTCTTACAAACGGACTGACGACTATTCGACCGAGGGCAGCTTGCCCCGGCCGCCACGGCTGGCCTGGCCACCCTTGCGTCCGGCGCGGCGGGCTTCATCGGCCGACCATTCATGCGCGGTACCCTTGGCGTGAGCGGCGCGGCCGCCCTTGCTGGCAATTTCGCGCTGCTTCTCTGCTGACATCGAGGCAAAACCTCGGCGTGCCTTTCGAATCTCGAACACGGTGACCTCCCTTGGGCTCTAGTTCAACAATTACCTGCCCTCCTATTAGCGAAACCCGTGCCAGCTCGACAGACTTGCCGATCGCGTAAGATGTTATCCGTCAGCGACTTACACAACGACAAATAGAGACGAAACTGTCGCCAGCCCATCCTTGTGCATCAAATCGCTACAGATGGGCTACATACTGCCGAGGATCAATACAATCCGATGATGACGAAATCGAAGGTGGCGCTGGCGCTGCTGGTGGCCGTTCCGCTGATCGGCGGGGCCGCTTATTTGAGCCCGCGCGGTCAATCACTGGCCAAGCATTTCGCCGAAAACCGTCGTTGCTGCCAGCTCCCTGTTGGCCGGGCCCTGGCGATTGCCTGGCAGGAGGCGCTTGGCAACGTGCCCTACCCGTCAGAGATCGGCCAGGACAAGTGGGTGGCCGAGGCGATGTTCCCCGGCGTGCGCGACGGTGTCTTCGTTGACGTCGGATCCGGGCACGGCGAGATTGGGTCCAACACCCGCGCCCTCGAGGACCGCGGCTGGACCGGCATTTGTGTCGACCCCTTCCCGACCGCCATGGCGGGCCGCACCTGCCAGATGATCAAGGACGTGGTGTCGAGCGAGGCCGGCAAAACAGTGTTGTTCCACACCCACGATGGGCTGGGCGGCATTGCCGAGACGCTGGGCAAGTGGAAAGACGAGGCGGCCAAGGCGCCGGCGGTGGAGCTGACCACCGTGACCCTGGCCCAGGTGTTCGAGCAGACCAAGGCGCCGGCCTTCATCCACTTCCTGAGCATCGACATCGAAGGTGCCGAGCTCGACGCACTGCGCGGCATCCCGTTCGACCGCTACCGGTTTGGCGCGATGGCCATTGAACACAACGAAGAAGAGCCCAAGCGCAGCGACATCATCGCGTTCCTGCAGGAGCGCGGCTACCGGCGCGTCCACACCTACCGGCAGGACGACTACTTCGCGCCGGTCACACCTTAGGCCTCGCCGTCCGTGCGCAGGGTCCGGCGCGCCTTGAACACGTCGCAGTTCTCGCAGTTGCGGACGTCGAATTCGTAGCGGACGATCGGCCAATACATGGGGTGGGCGCAGAAGGCCAGCTCGCCGTCGATGATCGTGTGCGAGCCGAGATCTTCTGGCAGGTCCGCGGTGCGCCGGCCATACCAGCAGAGACGGTGACGATCCTCGGGCTCCACGAGGGCGATCATAGCCGGGATGCACTCCTTGTCGGGAGGGCACTTCTTGTCGGGAGGGCACTTCTTGTCGGGAGGGCACTTCCCGTCGGGAGGGCACTTCCCGTCGGGAGGGCACTTCCCGTCGGGAGGGAAATTCTTGTCGGGAGGGCAACGCTTGTCGGGATCGCCGACTAGGGCACGCGGCGCCGCGGCGTTGGGCCGCTCCCGATCTGGACGACGTTCACCACAAACGTGAGAGTCGTGTCAGCCACCCGTCCGGTCACTTCCCAACATCCGGCAGTGGGGAAAGCAATCAGGGTCGACTGAAAACCAATCTCGCCGTAGCCGGAGGCCACCAACGCTCGGATCGCGCGGCCGGGCTTGTCCAGCCGGCGGCCATCAATGGCGAGTCGACCGCGAACGCCCCGGTGCCACGGAAACTTCATCGCCAACGCACCGTCGGGCGCGACGCTACCAGGCCCACCCGGACGGAACGTGACCGTGCCGTCATGCCAAAGCAGCACCGCAAGTGCCTCCGTCCCGTGAGCGGCCGGCGTTGGATCTTGCCCCAGAGCCGTTACACCGTTTGGCAGAGTGACGTTACACGCGGTTGCTTGCGCTCCCTGTGCCGACGAGGGTTCCGCGCGCCACATAACCAGCGCCAAAACGGAGAGGGCCCAAGCGGCTAATCTCATGCGTGCCTCCTCAGGGCGGTCAGACGACGACAGTCTAAACCGGTTCCCGACAAGAAGTGCCCTCCCGTCAAGGAGTGCCCTCCCGACAAGAAGTGCCCTCCCGACAAGAAGTGCCCTCCCGACAAGAAGTGCCTCCCAGCAGGCGCCGAGGTAGAATTGAATCGAGGCGCAAACAAATGAGCATGTGCGGGGGACCGGCCGGTCCAGGCAACGAACAGGTGACCAACAAGTCAGGGCGCATGGTCCACTGCGTCAAGTTCCAGAAGGAACTGCCCGGACTTGACGCTCCGCCCTGGCCCGGCGAGATCGGCCAGCGCGTCTACGAAAACGTGTCCGCCCAGGCGTGGAAGCTCTGGGAGGAACGGCAGAAGATGATCCTCAACGAGTACCGCCTGATGCCCTGGCAGAAGGAAGGCCAGGAGCTGATCAAGAAGCAGATGGAAGACTTCTTCTTCGGCGAGGGGTCGGCGCTGCCGTCGGGCTACGTGCCGCAGCAGACCAAGTAAGCACTACGTTCTGAGCATTTCCAGCATCGGGTCGATCGTGAAGCGCAGGCGGCCATGGGCCGCCCGTACCGCCTGCTCGGCCCCCTCCGGCGTCGGCGCGTGCGCGAAGATGAACCCCAGGTAACTCGCTCCCTCCGGCAGCGCCAGCAACTGTTGGTCTGCCTTCGCCGTCACCTGCACATCGTCCACGCCCGGCACCGACCTGGCCTCGTCCACGCCGGCGGCGCCGCGGAACACGCCGCTGCGCGGAATGGGGATCATCATCACGGCCGAGGCATCGGGTTCGCGCGCCCAGTCCCCGACCGCTTCGCCCAGGGCATGGCGGAGCAACAGTTGCTCGAGGCCCATCGGGGTCTCGCCGGCCTTCACGAACCGCAGCGACCGCGCGCACAGGCCGCCGATCGGCCGCGCGGCCACTTCCAGCACGTAGACGCCGTTCCGGTTCACGCGGCATTCGGCGTGCACGGGGCCGTGATGCAGGCCGAGCGCGCGAGCGGCCCGTTCAACGGTGTCGACGATCTGCTGCTGCGTGGCCGCATCGGCGCGCGACGGCGTCACGTAGATTGACTCCTCGAAGAACGGCCCTTCGAGGGGATCGGGCTTATCGAAGATCGCGAGTGTGCGCAACACGCCGTGCTCGAGCAGTCCCTCGAGCGCGTACTCGGCGCCGGGGATGTACGACTCGACCTGGATCACGTCGGCTTCCGAATCGTGCAGCTCGCGGACCTCGTTCGAAGCCAGCAGCCGTTGCAGCCGCCGGAACGCCGTCACGAAACTGAGCTCATCGTCCGCCCGAATGACGCCGCGGCTCGCTGACAGCACGGTCGGCTTGATCACCACCGGGAAGGTCACGCGAGGCAACAACGTCGCGGGGTCGTTTGCCGCCGGTACGGCGAAGAACGCGGGCACCGGCAGGCCGGCTGCTGCCAGCCGTTCGCGCGACAAGCGCTTGTCGCGCGCGATCGCCGCCGCCTCGGGCGGGTGCCCCGGCAGTCCCAGGAGGCGCGAAATGTAGGCGGCCATCACGGTGGGCCGGTCGCCAACGACCAGCACACCCGAGATGGGACGCGACGCGAGCGCCTTCAGCACCACGTCGGTCGAGCGCCACTCTTCGTGGAACCGCACCGCGATCGCGCCGTCGCGCCACGGGTCATCCAGCTGATCGCAGCGATCGGTCGCGTAGACCACCTGCACGCCGAGGGCGGCGGCCGCCTCGGCGAACATGCGGGTCTGGTAGCCGGTCGTCGTCGCCAGCAAGAGAACAGTCTTCATAACAGAGCCACCTGCTCTGCGGTGGGCTCCGCTCAACAGTACCAGGGTTCGTCCAGGTAAGGAACGTCGGTGCGGAGTCGTGGCGCCGCCGCCAGCTGCATCATGTGCTGCTGGAGATCATCAACGCGAGGATCCGGGTGACGCCACGGAAACGTCAGCGTCTTGCGATCGAAGCGACCAATCACCTTCTGGATGTCGGCAAGTTCCAGCAACCGCGATTGCCACGTCACGAGGAGGCGAATGCCCCACTGGACCGGCGAGACGTGTGAAGTGAGGCCGGCCGTGTCGACCACTTCCTGCAGGTCGCGGTAGCCATCGAGCGTCGTCCACGGCGTGAACGCCACGAACGTGGGCACCAGCGTCAGCCCTTCGGCCCGGCACAGGGCCGCGGCCGCCAGGAAATCGGCGCGGGTGTGCCCCTTCTCGAGCTTCGCCAGCACGTCATCGTCCACCGACTCGACCGCGCTCGTCACGAACAGGCAGCCGGTACGGACGAGGACCGGCAACAGCTCCCGTTGCTGCAACAGGTGCTCGACCTTGATGATCACGTCGTAGGTGACCGACGGGAACTCGTCATGCAGCGCCTCGACCAGCTTGCGCGCGTGGGTCGGGCCGTTGAAGAAGTCGGGATCACCGAAGGTGATGTGCGTCGCGCCGTCTGCCACTTGCGCGCGCACGTCGGCGAGGACCACGTCCACGGGTACCACCCGGAACTGGCCGTCGTAGACCGGCACGATCGGGCAATGCCGGCACCGGTGCTTGCAGCCGCGCGTGGCATCGGTCGCGCCGACCACCTTGTGACTGCCGTCAGGCATCCGCAAGCTTGCGTAGCGGTCGAGTGCCGGCAGGCCTGTTCGATCGGGTTGGATGAACGCGAGTCGCGGCAGCGGCTTCGCACCCATGGCACTTGAGGCACCTGAGGCACCTAAGGCACCCACGGCATCGACAAGGTCCTCCTCGCTCTCTGGCCCAAGCACCATCGACACGCCGCTCTCGCGCAGCAGCGCGTCGTTCAGCGGCGCATACAAACCGTAGGCGGCGATCGGCAGCGATGGATTGAGGGCCCGCAGGCGGGCGATCACCGGCAAGGCCAGGCGTGTCGCCGTGTGCATGGGCAGGTAGAAGGCCGCGAGCCCAACGCCGGCGACGACATCTGCCGGGAGTCTGTCTCGCGACAGGTCAATGCAGGTCACCTCGTGACCCGCACGCTTCAACCACGCCGCCGGCGACGCCAGCCCGAACGGCTGACGGCCAAGGTCGTAGGTGTTCAGCAGGACGACGCGCACGCGATCGAGCTTACTCCGGACGCTCCGGTTATTTCGCCGTGGTGCCCGGCTTGGGCAGCAGCTGGCGCATCGTGGGCACCAGCAGCAGCAACACGAGTCCTGCGAAGATCGCGAACCCCGCCACCGAGCCAAACAGCGTCGGCAGCGCCATCGACTCGTAGAAGCCCGAGACGCGGCCGCCGATGAAATTGCCCACCGACGTGGCGAGGAACCAGACGCCCATCATCAAGCCGGCAATCCGGGCCGGCGCCAGCGTGGTCATGGCGCTCAGGCCCACGGGGCTGAGCGCCAGCTCGCCAATCGTGTGCAGGAAGTAGGTGGCGGTCAGCCACATCGGGCTCACCATGCCGCCCTGCTCGGCCATGCGCGCGGGGACCACCAGGATCAGGAAGCCGGCCCCCACGAAGACCAGGCCGAACGCGAACTTGGCCGGGCTGGTCGGTTCCTTGCCGGCCGACGCCAGCCTGATCCACAACCAGGCCATGACCGGCGCGAAGATGAAGATGAAGAACGAGTTCATCGACTGGAACCAGCTGCTCGGAAATGTCATGCCCATCGCTTCGGTGCGAGTGTTGCGGTCGGCGAACAGGTTGAGCGTGGAGCCGGCCTGCTCGAACACCGACCAGAACAACGAGGCGGCGAAGAACAGCACGGTGATCACGTAGAGGCGCTTCTTCTCTTCCGGCGTCCAGCCGCCCGAGAACAGCAGCCAGCCGAAGAAGCCCACCACCACCAGCAGCAGGAACACGCCCGCCGCGTCCGAGACCTGGGTGGCACTGACCTGGATGACGCCGAAATAGGCGGCCAGCCCGGCAATGACAACAAACGCCGCGCCGCCGCCGACCCAGGTCTGAATCTGGCGCTTCCACTGCGCGGCAATGGCCGGCGTGGGCGCCGGAGCCGGGTCCATGCCCGCGTCGCCCAGGTTGGTGCCGCCCATCACGTACTGGACAACGCCAATGAGCATGCCGAAGCCGGCGGCCGCGAAGCCCAGGTGCCAGCTGACCTGCTGGCCGAGGTACCCGCAGATGAGCGGCGCCAGGAACGCGCCGAGGTTGATGCCCATGTAGAAGATCGAAAACCCGGCATCGCGCCGGATGTCCGTCTCGCCGTAGAGCTTGCCGACGATCACGCTGACGTTGCCCTTGAGCAGGCCCGTGCCGACGACGATCAGGAACAGGCCGAGGTAGAAGGTCGCCAGCGACGGCACCGCCATGCTGAAGTGCCCGGCGGCGATGATGATGCCGCCGTACAGCACCGCCCGCCGCGGACCGATCAGGCGATCCGCAATCCACCCGCCCGGCATGGTCGCCAGGTAGACCATCGAGGTGTACAACCCGTAGACCGCCCCGCCCTGCGCCGCGTCGAAGCCCAGCCCGCCGGCCGAGAGCGGCGCGGTCATGTACAACAGCAGCAACGCGCGCATGCCGTAGTAACTGAACCGTTCCCACATCTCGGTGAAGAACAACGTCGACAGGCCACGCGGGTGGCCGAAGAAGGCACGATCCTGGGCGGTGGGTGTGGACATCGACGCGTATTCTACCCTCGCCCACCAGACCGCGAGAGCGCAGAATCTGCGATCTGTTAAATCTTCCGCCGCCTGCTGTTTTTCTCTTGCCACGGCTTTCTGGACGATGGCACCGTCGTCGAAGCGGTCAAGAAAGCAGAGGAGCCATGTATGCTGGGCACGCGGCGCAATCGGGGGCGGCGATGATGGACGACACCGACGAAGGGATCCGGTTCGTCACGGAGCGGCTCGAACGGAGGCTGGCCGAGGAGAACGGCAAGCTGCGCGTCGAGATGGCCACCGAGTTTGGCAAGATACGCGCCGACATGGCCACCGAGCTTGGCAAGGTCCGCGCCGACATGGCCACCGGTTTCGGCGAGGTGCGCGCCGAGATGGCCGCCGAGTCTGGCAAGCTCCGCGCCGAGATGACCGCTGGATTCGGCGGGTTGCGGGCCGAGATGATCGACCGCAACGCCGAACTGCTGAAGTGGGGACTGTTGTTCGGTGCCACACAAACAGCGGCACTGGCCGGCGTCATGGCCCTGCTGCGCTAAGGACAACGCCCGCCGCTCGTGGGGTTGGACGCGACCCACCAACGCCTCGTATCGCGGTATCCTGCTGACCAGTGGCACTGGACGATTACCGGAAGAAACGGGACTTTACCAAGTCGCCCGAGCCAGCGGGCGACGCCGCGCCGCGGAAGAAGAAGGCCGGCGCCCCTCTCTTCTTCTGTGTCCAGAAGCACCTGGCCTCGCACCTCCACTACGACCTGCGGCTGGAGTGGAACGGCGTGCTGCTGTCGTGGGCGGTGCCCAAGGGGCCGTCCATCGATTCCCGCGACAAGCGGCTGGCCATGCACGTCGAAGACCACCCCATCGAGTACGGCACGTTCGAAGGCGTCATCCCCGAAGGCTACGGCGCCGGCATCGTCATGCTCTGGGACGTCGGCACCTGGGAACCCGAGGTGCCCGTCGACGAGGCCTTCCGCAAGGGCGACCTCAAGTTCCGGCTGAACGGCTACAAGCTCAAGGGCTCGTGGGTGCTGGTGAAGACACGCGGCTTCGGTGGCGCGCCGAACAGCTGGCTGCTGATCAAGCACAAGGACGACTGGTCGGGGCCCATCGATATCGCGGCGTTCGCGCCGCTCAGCGTGAAGACGCCCAATGCCGACTTCGCCGAGATCCTGCAGGGGCGCACGCCCGACCTGTGGCTGAACAACCCGCCGGCGAAGACCGGCGACACCGGCGAGGTGTTCAAGAAGATCATCGCGCGGGCGCTGTCGATGAAAGCACCCCAGGAACGAAGTGCCAGGGGTGCCAAGGGTGCCAAGAGTGCCAAGGCGCCGAAAGCCAAGGCCAAGAAGCGCTAGCCGGTCCGCCTACTTCCGATAGTCGAGCGCGGGCTTTCGATCGGCCAGCCGGGTGGTGTACTTGAAGTTCGGACCTCGCCGCTTGTCGAACTCTTCGCGCGCCTTGACGATGTGAGTGGGATCCGAGAAGAGATCCATCGCCATCAGGCTCATCGACTTCGCCGCCACCAGCATGCCCTTCACGCCAATCGACATGCCCCCGGCCGCCACCGCCTGCCAGCTATGCGCCGGCGTGCCGGGCACCCAGGTGGCCGCCGTCAGCTGCACGGTGGGAACCCTCCAGCTGACATCGCCCAGATCCGTGGAGGCGCTGCCAATGCCGGCCTCGGGCGCGAAGACCGAGTTGGCGCTGTCGATCGGCGGCAACTCTCCGTCGAGCGACTTGCGAATGCCTTCGGCGAACTGGCGCTCGGCCGGCGTGTACTCGTAGCCGCCGACCTTGCGCAGGTTCTGCTGCATCAAGCCCACCAGGTACGAATTGGGCAGGACATTCCAGACGGCGCCCGTGAGCTCCAGCTCCATGGTCGTGCCCGTACCGAGCGCGGCGCCGCGAGCGGCGTTGGTGATGCGCTCCCAGATGCCCTCGAGCACGCGCATGTCGTTGTGCCGGGCGTAGTAGTAGGCCTCGGCGAAATCAGGCACGACGTTGGGGGCGCGGCCGCCGTTGGTGATCACGTAGTGGATCCGTGAATCCGACGGCACGTGCTCGCGCATCAGGTTCACCATGTTGTTCATGGCCTCGACGCCGTCGAGCGCCGAGCGGCCGCGATCGGGGGCGGTGGAGGCGTGCGCCGCCTGGCCGCGGAACCGGAACTTGCCGGTGATGTTCGCCAGCGTGCTCGAGGCGCTCGAGGCGTTGCGATCGCCCGGATGCATGGTGACGACGGCATCGACATCGTCGAACAAGCCGGCGCGCAGCATGTAGACCTTGCCGGCGCCGCCCTCTTCGGCCGGCGTGCCGTAGAAGCGCAGCGTGCCGGAGCGCTTGTTTGCGATCAGCCATTCCTTGACGGCAATGGCCGACGCGGTGGCTGCCGTGCCGAACAGGTGGTGCCCACAGCCATGGCCGGCGCCCTCGGGCGTAACGGCCCGCCGTTCGGCCTCGGCCACCTGCGACAGGCCTGGCAAGGCATCGAACTCGCCGATGATGCCGATCACGGGCTTGCCCGAGCCCCACGTCGCGGTGAAGGCCGTCGGGATCTCCGCCACGCCGGCCGCGACGGTGAACCCGGCTGCCTTCAGTTGCTCCTGAAGCAGCGCGCTGCTCTTCGTCTCCTGGTAGCCCACCTCGGCGAACGACCAGATCTTCAGCGCCACGTCGCGGTAGGCCGCCTGTTTCTGGTCGATCGACGCCAGCACGGCGTTGGCATCCATCTGTGCCGACGCGTTCGAGGTACCGAACACCAGCGCAGCAAAGACAAGGGCAATGCGTTTCATGCGAGCAATCTCCTTGAGAGGACCGACCAGACCGCATAGGACAGCCGTTGGCGGTCGTGACGCGCGATCTCCGAACGCCAGAACGCTCCGGTAACCACTTCGGTGCCGGAGGGTGGCTGGCCGAGTGCCAGCGGATGCTTGTGCTCGGCCGCATACTTGGCCAACGCGTCGGCCGACGGCTGGCCTTCGTTGGCGATGATCACGTCAACGGGCCGGCCGATGGCGCGGCTCACCCACGCCGCTTCGTCGGCGGCGGTGAATCCGTTCATGCCCTGTCCTTCGGTCAGCAGGTTCGTGACCAGCACGATCGGCCCCGTCACCTTGGCCAGCACGTCGGCTACGCCGTCGACCAGCAGCGTCGGCATCAGGCTGGTGAAGAAGCTGCCCGGCCCGATGATGACCGCGTCGAACGTGCCGATCGCCGCCTGGACGCCGGCGTGAATCTTCGCGGGCGGCTCCAGCCAGACCCGCGTCACGTGATGGCCGCGGGCGTGGCCCTGATCGACTTCCACCTCACCGCGCGTCACGGCGCCGTCGGCGTACTCCGCGCACAGCGTGGCCTGCTCGACGCTGACGGGCCACACGAACCCACGGCACCCCAGCAAGGCGCGCAAGCCGTCAACCGCGGCGAGAAAGTCGCCGCTGTAGCGTTCCATCATCGACAGCAGCAGGTTGCCGCCGGTGTGGCCGCCCAGCCGCGTGTGTTCCAGCGTCGGCAGTCGCGCCAACAGCACGCGCCGGGCTTCGCCCTCGTTGCGAGACAACGCCAGCGCGCATCGCAGCACGTCGCCGGGGGGCAGCACACCCAGTTCGTCGCGCAACTGGCCGGAGCTGCCGCCCGAGTCGAACATCGTGACAACGGCATTCAGGCGCAACCAGGGATTGCGCTTGAGGCCGCCCAGCAAGCTCGGCAGGCCGGTGCCGCCGCCAAAACATCCCAGATTGATTTCGCGAAGGCGCATATTCGAACAGCTGACCCGGAAGAGTCGTATTCTACAAGAGATGAACAGTCTTCATGGTGGGCCCCTCGCCGCCACCCTTCACGACCTGCAAGTCATTTTCGGCGACCGGCTCCAGGCGTTCATGGCCTTCGGGCATGCGCACGCGTCGCCGGCCCCCAACCTGGCGCTGGTGCGCACGCTGACCGGCGACGACCTCGCGGCGTGTGCCGCGCGCGCCGCGGCCTGGCATCGCGCCGGCAGCGCCACGCCGCTGCTGCTCACGACCGATGAGTTCGCGGGTTCGCTCGATGCCTTCCCCGTCGAGTACGGCGAGATCATCGACACGCACCAACTGCTCTACGGCGTCGACCCGTTTGCCGGGTTGTCGATCCGGCCGGAAGACTTGCGTCGCGCGTGCGAGGTGCAGGTGAAGAGCCATGTGCTGCACCTGCGCGAAGACTACGTGGAGTGCGGCGCCAGGCCAGCGGCGGTCGCGTCGCTCGTGACCGACTCGGCGCCGGCCTTCGCGTTGCTGCTACGGCGCCTGGCGCAGCTCGACGGGCACGCGGCGGCGACGCACACCGACCTGGGCGCGTTTGCCGCCGGGCGTGCCCGGCTCGATCCCCGCGTGGTCGGCGACGTGCTCGCCCTCAGTTCCGGCGGCGCGAGCGCGGGCGTGGATCCCTCGCGGTTGTTTCCCGGCTATCTCGCCGCCGTCGAGCAACTCGCGCAGTTCATCGATTCGTGGAAGGTCGCGTGAGCTCACGCGTGATGCACGGATCGTGGCGCAGGCTGGCTGTTCACGGCCTGTGTCTCGCGCTGGCGCTTGGTACCTGGATGATCCCCGCCCAGGCCCAGACCGCACCACCCGAGCTCGCCGCGCCGGTGAACGACTTCGCGAACGTGATCGACGCAAGCTCCGAACGCGCGATTGAGTCGCTGATCCGGCAACTGCAGGCCGCCAGCGGCGACGTGATGATCGTGGCCACCGTGAAGACGTTTCAGCCGTGGGCCGACCTGAGTTCGTATGCCGTCGCGATGTTCCAGAACGGGGGCAAGGGCATTGGCACCGAGGGCCAGGACAACGGCGTGCTGATCGTGCTCGCGCTGGACGACCGCCAGGTCTGGATTGAGACCGGCTACGGCCTGGAAGGCTTCGTCACCGACGGTTTCGCGGGCCAGACCAGCCGCGCCATGACCGCTTTCTTCCGCAACGGCGACTACGGCCGCGGCCTGCTGTCAGGCGCCACCAGCGTGGCCCAGCGCATTGCGCAGGGACGCAATGTCGCCCTTGATGTGGCGCCCATCCAGGCGCCGCGCACCGAGCGCAGCAGCCGGCGCGGCGGCAACTTCCCGGTCGGTCTGATCGTCATTCTGATCATCGTCTTTCTGAACATGATGGGTGGCGGCGGCAAACGGGGCCGGGGCCTGCAGCGCGGCGGCCGCTGGGTCAGCGGCGTCGGGCCGTTCGGCGGCGGCTTCGGTGGCGGTGGCAGCTGGGGTGGCGGCGGTGGCGGGTTCGGCGGCGGGTTCGGCGGTGGCCGTTCCGGCGGTGGCGGCGGTGGCGCCGGCTGGTAGCAGATGTAGCCTCCGGCTTTAGCCGGAGCGCAGCGCAGGTGAAGCACGATGGAATCTGATAGAAAGGTAGCTATGAAGAGTCTGAAGCGAATGCTCGTGGTTGTGGCCCTCGTTGGTTCGGCAGTCGCGACATCGGGATGTTCGTACAACACGTTCGTGAGCCAGGAAGAGGCCATCAAGACGCAGTGGGCGCAGGTCGAAAACCAGCTCCAGCGGCGCAACGACCTCATTCCCAACCTGGTGGAGACCACCAAGGGGTTCGCGCAACAGGAAAAGGACGTCTTCCAGGCGATTGCCGATTCCCGGTCGAAGCTGGCCGGCGCCACGACCCCCGACCAGAAAATGGCGGCGGCGAACGAGCAGACCTCGGCGCTGGCCCGGCTGCTGGTGGTGGTCGAGAACTACCCCGTCCTGAAGTCGGACGCGACCTTCGCCCGGCTGATGGACGAACTGGCCGGCACCGAGAACCGCATTGCCGTGGAGCGCATGCGCTACAACGAATCGATCCAGGCCTATAACACCGCCCGCCGGCAGTTCCCGGGCAACATCACGGCCGGTATTTTCGGGTTCAAGGACACCTACAAGCTGTTCGAGGCCCCGCCCGAGGCGAAAATCGCGCCGAAAGTCGAGTTTACGAAGCCCCAGTAACAAAGACGCCGGGTTCAATTTTCGATTTTCGGCCCAATCGCCCCGAAAATTGAACCCGGCGTCCTCGCCTTCCAACCCTTCTCCCACCCCGTATCATCAAAGTAAGTGCCGGTGGACGACGTAGTCCTTGCGACCCAAGGGGATGCGGCGGCTTTCGAACGGGTATACCGGGCCCACGTGCCGCGCATTTTCAACCTCGCGCGGCGCATGGCCGGTCCCGACGCAGCCGACGAGCTGACGCAGGACGTCTTTGTCCGCGCGTGGCAGAAACTCGCCCTCTTTCGGGGCGAGTCGAGCTTCGCGACCTGGCTCCACCGCCTGGCGGTGAACGTGATCATCGAGCGGTTCCGGACGCTCGGCACGGCCCGCGAGCGGTTCCTCGCTGACAGCGAGGCAGTGCTTGAAGTTGCGCACGCCACGCGCACCAAGCACCTGGATCTCAGCATGGACCTGCAGGCGGCGATCGCGCAGCTGCCGCACGGCGCGCGGGCGGTGTTCGTGCTGCACGACGTCGAAGGCTACAAGCACGAAGAGATTGGCGACATTCTCGGCGTGTCGGCGGGAACCTCGAAGTCGCAACTGCACCGCGCGCGGCAAACGCTGCGGGTGCTGTTACGAAAGGAAGCGTAGCGACGGTCCGGCTGAAGCCGGACACCACATGCGGCGGCAGATGCACGGTCCGGCTGAAGCCGGACGCCACATTCGGCGGCAGATGCACGGTCCGGCTGAAGCCGGACGCCACATTCGGCGGCAGATGTAGCATCCGGCTTTAGCCGGATAGACAAAGAACCATGACGGAACAACGACAGTTCGGCGAACACGATCACGAACCGCTCGCGGCCGACGACATCCTGTCGCAGGCCATCGGGCAATGGCGCGACGACCTGCCGGCGACCGACCTGTGGCCAGGCGTGTCGGCCCGGCTCGGCGCGACCGCCGTGCCCACGCGATCGCTGGTGTCATTCACCTTGCCGCAGCTCGCACTCGCCGCCTCGTTGCTGATGGCGGTGGCCTCGGGCCTGACATGGTTGGCGGCCAACCGGTCGCTGGCTACGGCCGACACCCAGCCAACGGTGATCGCCCAGAGTGAATCGGCCGGCGAGGTCGAAGGCGGCATCGTCAACGCCAACTTCGCCGACGCCCAGTTCAACGCGGCCGTGTCGGACCTTGAACAGATCCTGCGCGACGAGCGCGATCGGCTCGACCCCCGCACGGTGCTGGTGATCGAGCGGAACTTGAAAGCCATTGATGTTGCGATCCAGGAAGCCCGGATGGCGCTGAACGACGACCCCGCGAATGCGTATCTCAATTCCCATTTGGCCGACGCGCGGCGGCGAAAGCTCGACCTGCTGCGTCATGCCGCGACCCTGTCCGTTGGAGGAAACTGACCGATGAACCGCTCCCCCTTTCGTGGCGACAAACCTTTAGGTTTGTCGATCCTCGCCGCCGCCCTGATGCTGTCGTCGAGCCTGGCCGCGCAGGCCCAGCCGCTCAACGCCGACGGCGACGCGCAGCAGCCCATCCAGGCCCGCCCCGGCGGTCCCGAGACCAACCCGAAGTCCGATCAGACGGTGGATGCCGTCAAGGGCACGCGGCTGGTGCTCAGCAACAACGCCGGTGAGGTCGTGGTGCGATCGTGGGACCAGGACAAGGTCCGCATCCAGGCCACCCATGGCGCGCGAGACACCATCACGGCTGAGACGACCGACCTGACCTTGCGCATCCGCACCCGCTCGACCCGCGGGCCATCCGGCCTCGTCGACTACCAGATCACCGTGCCGAAGTGGATGCCCGTGAACCTGTCTGGCACCTACCTCGACGCGACCATCGAAGGCACGGCCGCCGAAGTGACGGTCGAGACCGTGCACGGCAACGCTCGCGTCACCGGCGGCACCGGCTCGGTGACCGTCCGCTCGGTCGAAGGCATCATCACCATCGACAAGGCCAGCGGCCGCGTGCAGGCCACCACGGTCAACGAAGGCATTCGCGTCACCAACTCCACCGGTGAGATCACCGCCGAAACCACCAACGGCGACATCGTCATCGACAACGCGCAGACCTCGAACCTCGAGGCTTCGACGGTCAACGGCGACGTCACGTTCAACGGCACCATCCGCGACAACGGCGTCTACCGCCTGACGACGCACGGCGGCGACATCCGGGTCGGCCTGGGCGGCGCGACCAACGCGACCGTCTTCGTGCGCACGTTCCAGGGCGATTTCGCGGCCGACTTCCCCATCCAGCTGCCCGACGGCCAGGCCGCGCGCAGCGGCAGCAAGCGCTTCAACTTCACGCTCGGCAACGGCAGCGCGCGCATCGAAACGCAGTCGTTCAATGGCGACATCGTCCTCGCCCGCAAGGCCATCGTCAGCAAGCAGGATGAACGGCAGCGCCGCCGCATGGGCATGACCCCACCGGCCCCGCCCGCACCCCCGGCGCCACCAGGGATGCCAAGTCCCGCCGCTGCGCCCAAGCCGCCCAAGCCGCCCGGCTGGGACGATGCTGAATGGGATACGCACTTCGAGCACTTCGACGTCTCGGAGTGGGAGGCGAAGTGGGAAGACTTCGGGGAGACGTTCGCGGCCGAGTTTGAAGAAGGCTTTGGCGAGAACTTCGCGAAGGAATTCGAGAAGGGCTTCGACAAGGACTTCGGCAAGACTCTCGAGAAGTCGCTCGAGCAGGGTCTCAAGGGCCTGCTCAAGGGCTTTGGCGGCAACCTCAAGGACGGGCTCCCGAAGCCCAAGCAATAGGCGGGTTTAGAATATCGGGATGCCGCTGATCGATGCGCTGCTTCCCGAGTTCGACCGCGAAATGGGCCAGACCCGCAAGGTACTGGACCGCGTCCCCGATGGCCAGTTCGACTGGCGTCCACACCCGACGAGCATGACGCTCGGCCGCCTGGCCGAGCACCTCGCCGAGATGCCGCTGTGGGGTGCCACGACGATGGCCCAGGGCGAGCTCGACGTGATGACGCCGCGGCCGGCCGACTACAAGTCGCCGGCCACGCGCGCCGAAGTCCTCGCCATGTTCGATGCCCACCTCAAGAATGCCCGCACCCACCTGGTCAACAAGACCGACGGCGAGTTCGACGCGCCGTGGAAGCTCAAGGCCGGCGGAAAGGAGGTATTCACCATGCCAAAGGCATCGGTGATGCGCGCGTTCGTGCTCAACCACATGGTCCACCACCGCGGTCAGATGACCGTCTACCTGCGGATGCTGGGCGTGCCGATTCCATCCATCTACGGGCCCTCCGGCGACGAAAGGATGTAGGATCCGCGGCGGAGGCTTTCATGGCCGGTTCAGTATCCCGTCGCGATTTTGCCCGCTTGTTTGCTGTTGGTGGCTCGGCCGCCTTGTTTTCCGATCCCGCCTGGGCAGAGACGGCGCCGCAAGCCACCAGTTTCAATCCGGCCACGGCCGGCACGGGTGAGGCGTTCTGGAAGGCGGTGCGCGCGCAGTTCGTGATGCCCGCCGACCTCGGCGTCTTGAACGCCGCCAACCTGTGCCCCGCCTCGCGGCCGGTGCTCGAGGCGCTCAAGCGCGAGAGCGACAGAGTCGACCGGGATCCCTCGGCACAGAACCGGGCGCGGCTGAACGGCGAGAAAGAAACCCTTCGTAAGTCGCTCGCGGCGTTCCTTCGCGTGACGCCTGAAGAGATCGTCATCACCCGCAACACCAGCGAAGCCAACAACATGGTCTCGAACGGCCTTGACCTGAAGGGCGGCGACGAGGTGATTGTCTTTGCCGACAATCATCCGAGCAACCTGAACGCGTGGACCGAGAAGGCCAAGCGCTTCGGCTTCACCGTGGTCACCATTCCACAGTTGAATCCGCATCCGGGCATGGAGTACTACCTCGCCGCCTACGCCAAGGCCATGACCGCGCGCACCAAGGTGATCACCTTCACGCACCTTTCGAGTTCGGTCGGCGACCTCTTCCCGGCGAAGGAACTGTGTGCGCTGGCGCGCGAGCGCGGCGTACTTTCGCTGGTGGACGGCGCGCAATCGTTTGGCCTGCTCGACGTCAACCTGGCCGACATCTCTCCCGACTTCTACACCGGCAGCGCGCACAAGTGGCCGTGCGGAGCCCGCGAGTGCGGCGTGCTCTACATCAACGCCCGCGCCCACAAGCAGATCTGGCCGTCGGTCTACAGCGCCTACCCTGGAGCCGTCGGTATCTCGCGCACCTTCGAGGGCTTCGGCCAACGTGACGAAGCGACGATGATCGCGTTCCGCGAGGCTCTGGAGTTCCAGACCACGGTCGGCCGCGCCGCCATCGAGCAGCGTTCGCGGTCGCTGGCGAATCAGTTGATTGCCGGGCTCACGAAGCTACCGGACGTCAAGGTATGGACCTCGCCGAACCCATCGCTGAACGCGGCGGTGGTGTCGTTCCAGGCGGGCTCGCTCAACCCACAGCGGCTGGGACAGGCGTTGTATGAGAAGGACAAGATCGGCACCGCGGGACGCGGCGCCGGTGATCGCGGCGGGCTGCGCGCCTCGCCGCACTTCTACAACAGCCCCGAAGAGATCGACCGTCTCGTCGGGGCTGTTGCGAAGTATCTGAAGACCGGGGTCTAGCCTACTGACGCAGCGTCGGGTACTTAATCCCCAGCTGATCCAGGTAGGTCGGGAACTTCGTCGGGTCGTAGTAGAACGGGCGCATCTTCTCGCGGTACTGGTCGAGAATCGCCTTGTTCAGGTGCGTCGGCGGCGGTGTGTCCTTGGCGATGAAGGGCACGTACTTGTGATCCTTCGTCTGCACGGTGTTGAAGTAGTCCCACGCCTGCTTGACCAGTTCGGGCTTGGTCAACAAATCCAGGATGGTCATGGCCTGCGCCTTGGCGCCGGCGACCACGCCCTTGTGGGCAATGGGCGTCGCGCTGGCGATGCCGCTCGACCAGTTGTGACCGGGCAGGCCCGGGATGTTCGACGGGTAGCTGAGCGTGACGGTCGGCATGTTCCAGGAGATATCGCCGATGTCGTCGGAGCCGCCGCCGGTGTTGCGCTCGAGCGGCGTCGGACCGCCCATCTCACCCAGCTTGACGGCCAGGCCGGGCTGCTCGGCGTTGCCCAGTTCCTTCTGCAACCCCTTCGCAAGCGCCTGATCCTGCTCGCTCCACGTCGGCAGGCCGACCTTCTGGATGTTGGCGTACATCGTCTCGGCGACCACCTTGTTGAAGTGCCGGGGATAGGCGGTGCCGAGGATGCGCGAGGTCCACTTGGTGTTGGTCATCAGCGCCGCGCCTTCGGCCATCTTGTTGCCGATGTCCCACATGGCGCGAATGTTCGGCTGGTCGATCTCGCGGAAGTAGAACCAGATGCTGGCGTTGCGCGGCACCACGTTCGGCTGGTCGCCGCCATTGGTGATCACCTGGTGCGACCGCTGCGACAGCCGCAGGTGCTCGCGGCGGTAGTTCCAGCCGACGCTCATCAGCTCGACCGCGTCGAGCGCCGAACGGCCGCGCCACGGGGCACCCGCGCTGTGCGCGGTCTCGCCTTCGAAGGTGTACTCCACCGAGACCAGGCCGGTGCCGCCCTGCTGGCCCCAGCCCACGCCGAGGTTGCCGCCGACGTGCGTGAACAGGTTGACGTCGACGTCCTTGAACAACCCGTCGCGGACGAACCACGCCTTCGACGCCACCAGCTCTTCGGCGACGCCAGGCCAGAGGATCAGGGTGCCGGGCAGCTTGTCGCGCTCCATGATGCGCTTCACGGCAATGGCGGCGATGATGTTCAGCGGCATGCCGGTGTTGTGGCCTTCGCCGTGCCCAGGCGCGCCGTCGACGATCGGGTCGTAGTAGGCCACACCCGGCTTCTGCGACGACTGCGGAATGCCGTCAATGTCGGAGCCCAGCGCGATCACCGGCTTGCCCGATCCCCACTTGGCCACCCACGCGGTGGGAATGCCCGACACGCCGCGCTCGACGGTGAAGCCGAACTTCTCGAGCTGCGCGGTCAGGTACTTCGAGGTCTCGACTTCCTGGAAGCCCAGCTCGCCGAAGCTGAACACCGAATCGACCATCTCCTGCGCGAGCTTGGCCATCTCGTCGACGCCCTTGACCGCGTCGGCCTTCTGCGCGGCCAGCCTCGCATCGGCCTGTTGGGCCGAGGCACTTCCACCAAGCGACGCAATCAGCGCCGCGACTGCAATGAAACGAACCGACTTCATGCGAACTCCTCCGAGAAAACGGCGCCCCATAAAGGGGTGCCCTACTGCGTCGAACTCGGCACCCCATAGGGGCCCGACTGCTATTGCTGCGGCGTGGGGCGCACCGTCGGGTACTTGATGCCGAGCTGATCCAGATACGTCGGGAACTTCGTGGGGTCGTAATAGTACGGCTTCATCTGCTCCCGGTACTTGTCGAGAATCGCCTTGTTCAGGTGAATCGCCGGCGGCGTGTCGGCCTTGATGAACGGGATGTACTTCACGTCTTTCGTCTGGACGTTGTTGAAGTAGTCCCACGCGCCCTTCACGAGTTCAGGCCGGGTCAGCAGGTCGAGCACGGTCATGGCCTGGGCCTTCGCGCCGGCGACGACACCCTTGTGGGCGATCGGCGTGGCGCTGGCGATGGCGCTGGACCAGTTGTGTCCCGGCAGGCCGGGGATGTTCGACGGGAAGCGCAGCGTCACGGTCGGGTAGTTCCACGACACGTCGCCGATGTCGTCGGAGCCGCCGCCGGTGTTCACGCGGTTGGGGTCCGGCACACCGAGTTCTTCCAGCTTCGTCGCCAGGCCAGGCTGCTCGGCGTTGCCCAGCTCCTTCTGCAGCGCCTTGGCCAGCGTCTGGTCGGCCTCGCTCCACGTCGGCAGGCCGACGGTCTTGAAGTTCTCGTACATGGTCTCGGCGACCACCTTGTTCATGTGCTGCGGATAGGCCGCGCCGAGAATGCGCGAGCTCCACTTGGTGTTGGTCATGAGCGCCGCGCCTTCGGCCATCTTGTCGCCGATCTCCCACATCGCCTTGATATTGGGCTGGTCGGTCTCGCGGAAGAAAAACCAGATGCTGGCATTGCGCGGGACCACGTTGGGCTGATCGCCGCCATTGGTGATCACCTGGTGCGAACGCTGCGACAGCCGCAGGTGCTCGCGACGGTAGTTCCAGCCAATGCTCATCAGCTCGACCGCGTCGAGCGCCGACCGGCCGCGCCACGGGGCGCCGGCGCTGTGCGCCGTCTCGCCCTCGAAGGTGTACTCGACCGAGACCATGCCGGTGCCGCCGCCAGGCCCCCACGAGACGCCGAGGTTGTTGCCGACGTGCGTGAACAGGACGACGTCGACATCCTTGAAGATGCCGTCGCGGACGTACCATGCCTTGGTGGCGAGCTGCTCTTCAGCCACGCCGGGCCACAGCATGATCGTGCCCGGCAGCTTGTCGCGCTCCATGATGCGCTTCACGGCGATCGCCGCAATGATGTTGAGCGGCATGCCGGTGTTGTGCCCCTCGCCGTGCCCAGGCGCCCCGGCCAGGATCGGATCGGGATAGGCGACCCCCGGCTTCTGCGAGGCCTGTGGGATGCCGTCGATATCGGAACCCAGAGCGATGACCGGCTTGCCCGAACCCCACTTCGCCACCCAGGCCGTCGGAATGCCGGCGACCCCACGTTCGACGGTGAAGCCAAATTTCTCGAGCTGCCCGGTCAGGTACTTCGAGGTCTCGTACTCCTGGAACCCGAGCTCGCCAAAACTGAACACCGAGTCGACCATCTCCTGGGCGAGCTTGGCCATTTCGTCCACGCCCTTGGCGGCTTCGGCCTTGTACCCCGGCAGCTTGGATGGCTGCGCGAATGCCGCTGACGTTCCGAACGGCAAGGCCAACAACAACGCAACGACGAACAGGTGTTTCACTGATTTCATTTCGAATCCTTTGGGCGCGCCTAGTCGGGGACGGGTCCAAGACGGGGCGATGTCGCTTGACGGGGTGGGGTTTCTTGACGGGAGATTACCGCTCGCCGAGATTGATGACAAGCATTTCCTCCAGGCATGGAGGACGGCCCCCGTCCCGTTGTGCCTCCCCGTCAGACAGTGTGCCCCCGCCACGATTTACCGCCCCGTCAGAATCTGGGAGTAACACCGAGATTGAACATCAGGAACGCGTAGATGTCGGCCGTGGCTTCGATCTGCTTGGTGACGTTGCTGGCGCCGTGGCCCGACTTGGTGTCGATGCGGATCAGTGCCGGGCGGTCGGGGCTGGCGTGCTTCTGCAGCGTCGCGGCGTACTTGAAGGAGTGGGCCGGCACCACGCGGTCGTCGTGATCGGCGGTGGTAATTAGCGTCGCGGGGTACTTGCCGCCCGGCTTGATGTTGTGCAGCGGCGAGTAGGCGTACAACGCCTTGAACTCATCGGCGTTGTCGCTGGAGCCGTAGTCGGCAATCCAGTTCCAGCCGATCGTGAACTTGTGGAACCGCAGCATGTCCATGACGCCGACCTGGGGAATGGCGGCGCGGAACAGTTCGGGGCGCTGGTTGATGACGGCGCCGACCAGCAGCCCGCCGTTCGAGCCGCCCTGGGCCGCGAGCTTCGCCGGCGACGTGTACTTGTTGGCGATCAACCATTCGGCCGCGGCAATGAAGTCGTCGAACACATTCTGCTTCTTCAGCTTGGTGCCGGCATCGTGCCAGGCCTCGCCGTATTCGCTGCCGCCGCGCATGTTGACGCTGGCATACACAAAGCCCTGCTCGAGCAGCGCAATGCGAAGCGAGTTGAAGCCCGGCGTAGTGGCGATGTTAAAGCCGCCGTAGCCGTACATCAGCGTCGGGTTGTTGCCGTCAAGCGCCAGGCCCTTCTTGTGGACCAGGAACATCGGCACCTTTGCGCCGTCCTTGCTGGTGACAAATACCTGCCTGGTGTCGTACTGGTTGACGTCGAGCCCCGGGATCTCCGGCGCGCGGAACAGCGAGCTCTTCCGCGCCGCCACGTCGTAGCGGAAGATCGAGGTCGGGTAGGTGAACGACGTGTAGGTGTAGAACAGCGACGTGTCGTCCATGTTCCCGGCAAAACCGCTCGCGCTGCCCAGGCCCGGCAGTTCGATTTCGTTCTCGAGTGCGCCCTCGAGGTTGTGGACGTAGGCCTTCGACGCCACGTCCTTCATGTAGGTGGCGATGACCTTGCCGGCCGCGACGCGCACGGTGTCGATGGTGTCGGCCTTGGGTTCGATGATCGACTTCCAGTTCGCCGGCGCCGGGTTGGCGGGGTCGATGCGGACGACGCGGCCGTTCGGCGCGTTGTTGTCGGTGAAGACGATCAGCTCGCCGCGGACGCTTTCGAGGACCTGGTAGGTGTCGTCGCCAATGTTGGGGATGAGCGGCATGAACTTCGAGCCGGGCTTCGACAGGTCCTGCACGAACACGGCGTTGCCCTGCTTGCCGGTGCCGCGGTCCGAGACGTCGAGCACCGCAAAGCGCTCGTCTTCAGTGGTATCGAGGGTGTGGAACCGCTGCGGATTCTTCGGGTCGCTGAACACCAGTTCGTCGGCCGACTGCGGCGTGCCGATGCGGTGGTAATACACCTGGTGGTTCTCGTTAATCGACGACAGCTCCTTGCCCTTCTCGGGCTGGGGGTAGCGGCTGTAGTAGAAGCCGTTGCCGCGCCAGGCGATGCTCGAGACCTTGACCCACTCCACCTTATCCTCCAGCACTCTCCGAGTGCTGAGGTCCATCACGTTGTATTCCTGCCAGTCAGACCCGCTGCGCGACACGCCGTAGACGGCCAGCTTGGCGTCCTTCGACGGTGAGAACCCGGTCAGCCGAACGGTTCCGTCAGTGGACCACGTATTGGGGTCAATCAATACCTCCGGCGTTCCATTGAGACCCTTCTGGATGTAGAGCACGCTCTGGTTCTGCAGGCCGTCGTTCTTGGAGAAGAAGTAGTAGTCGCCCTTGCGCGACGGCGAGCCGAACTTGGCGTAGTCGAACAGCGACTTCAGCCGCGTCGTCAGCTGCGCGCGATACGGAATCTTGTCGAGATACGCGAACGTGACCTTGTTCTGGGCCTCGACCCAGGCCGCCGTCTCGGCCGAGGTGTCGTCTTCGAGCCAGCGATACGGATCAGGCACCTTGGTGCCGTGATAGGTGTCGACATGGTCGACCACTCGCGTCGGCGGGTACTGAAGCCCCTGTGCACCCACGCTCGCCGTCAGTGCCAACAGTGCCAACGGTGCCAGGGGCGCCAGGTGGAATCGCTTGATCTTCATGCCGCAGATTTTATCCTGACTGGCCACAGAACGGCCGCAGACCGGCCCTAAAAGGCAGCCACAGACTTGACGCCGATTTGCACCAATTGCTGTGGCGACAAACCTTCAGGTTTGTCGGTTGTGGAGGCAACCCTTCAGGCTTGCCTGGGGCCAGTCAGCTCTGCCACGACGGCCGTGAGGAGATCTGCGGCGGTCGCGCGGGAGGCGGCGATCTGCGCCTCCAGATCGTCCACCAACGCCATCAGCTCGTCCACTTTCGCCACGATCCGGCGTTGTTCTGCGAGAGGTGGCACGGGGACTAACATTTGCTCGAGGATCCCGAGGTTGATGTTTCGTTGCGCGGTCGCAGGCGCGAACTCTTCGAGACGCTCTTTGGCTGTGCGCATGAAGTATTCGAAATATCGCACCGAAGGAATGGGAGCTGCGGGGATAAATCCGACGACGCTGTCTGGAAAACACGCCTCGAATCCAAGAACGCCAGAGTCCGCAATATTCGCCGCGATGGTGATGCAAAGCGTCCCGGCGGGCCACATCTTGCTCTGCGCCAGTCCGACCTCATTGTAGAGACTGTTGTAAGACTGAATCGTTCCATTGGCACGCGCGACATCCCCCGTTTGAATCAAACGGTGCCTGCCGCCGACAAACAGCGACGGGTCGTTTCTAGGCCGGTGCTTGGACTTTCCCCGAGCGAATTCTCCAAGTTCGGGGAATCGAGACCATGCCCATCCTGGTGGGAGGTCGAAGGGCGTAGCCGAATCCGACGCTTCCGTGCCCCCAGACCCACCACGAGCTTTGCCCTTCCGGGTGCGCTTCTGATTCAACGCCAGAAACTCCTCCGCCGGTTCGTCGTTGGGGTCCTGCGGAACCAGTTTGCCTTGCACGGCGAGCGTGAGGATGGCCTTGCGGAGATCGACAGGATCGATGGCGTAGGACTGGTGGAACAGCAACTCGAGGTTGGCCGGCGTGGGCGCGTCGGCAAAGCGAGCCAGCGCAGCACGGGCCATTACGGCGTGCCGTGCCTCCCGTTCCTGCTGCTGCGCCTCCAGCTGATCGCACAACGTCATCAACTCACCTACCTTCGCGACTATCCGCTTCTGCTCGGCGAGAGGCGGGACGGGGAGGCTTAGCTGACCGACCAGCTTCATGTTCAGCCCACGGCGCTGGTCCTGGCCGGTGATGTCCCTGATGGCGCGGTAGCGCCCCCGCAAGTTCCAGAATACGTACTCGGGAAGTAGGAGCTCACTGGAGTATGGAGTCATCGCGACAAGCGACTGATTCAATGTGGCTGCGATTCGCAGAAGTGCGACGGTTGCTCGCGTCCTTCCTTGGCCATTCAAGGCGATCAGTACCGAGTCCTTAGGAATGAGCTTACAGTTGCTGTTCTCGAGTCCTTTATCGGTGATCCGCCCGTCACACTCGAAGATCTCCCCTTTGTTGACGTCTCCGGAAACCAGCCACGGGTTCTCGCCACCAAAAAACCGGTGTTCTTGGCGGCTTGGGGTTGCTCCAGTCTGAAGATCGCAGACTTCAGAAACCATGCACCGAACCCACGAAGGCGGAAGATCGATCGTGTCGCCCGCCACGATCGGCGTGCCTCCAACGCGGCTTCTCGCACGCCCGTTCCGAATCAACTTGTCCCTCACTTCGTAGATCTCGCCCAGTAGCTGTGAGGCCGGCTGATCCGCAGGATCCTGTTCTGCAATCCGTCCGCTTGTTGCCAAGCGAAGGACGAGTTCCCGCATCTTGGCCACCGAATCGGGCGCGTCCGCGAACTGGTCGAACTTCTCGAAGAAGGTCTCCAGCGTCATGCCTTGGCTGCTTCTTCGCGAGTCCACTCGATGAGCTTGGCTTTCAGCAGCTCCTTCGACGGCAGGTAAAGCTGGTATTCGCGGGCGTGGATGTTGGCGTCCTTGGGGAGGGTGAGTTCGACGATGGTCTGCTTGTTGCGCTGGCACAGCAGGATGCCGATGGTTGAGTTCTCGTCGGGCAGCTTCACGGACCGGTCGTAGTAGTTCACGTACATCTGCATCTGGCCCAGATCCTGATGCGTGAGCTTGTCGAGCTTCAGGTCTACCAGCACGTAGCACCGGAGCAACCGGTTGTCTGCGCAATCTCCGGAGACGCCAATTCGGCAGACGGTGTCTGCCAAATCTGCGGCAGGTGCCGATAGGCCAAATAGAACAGACGGAAGCCTCGAAGATTTCGCTCCGAAAACCCCGGCCCGAACTCGTCCGTCAGTCGGGCTGACAGTTCCTTCACCAACTCGGCGCCATACGCCGCGCGCTTCGCGCCTTTCTGCTCGTGTTCGACGATGCGGCGGCCGATCTCGAAGTTGGTCATCACCTGCAAGGTGTTGACGACCGAGGCTGCCCGCCCACGGGCAGCATGGATGAGGCCCCTCACCTCGGCCACGAGCGGCGCGAGGTTCCGCGCAGGCGGGCCTGAAGGCCCGCCTCTACGAGGGACGGCCTTCTTCATCGCGTCAGCGCCTCCATCAGTTGCGCCTTCAGCTTCTTGCGGGTCTCGGCAATCTGGTCGAGAAGCCTTTCGTACTCGGGCAGCAGGTGGTCCACGTCGCCGGGGCCGGTGTCTGAGCTATGCGGATTCTTCAGGTCGAGGTTGAAGTTGCCGGCCTTGATCGTGTCGATCGAGACGCGCCAGGCCTGCTCGTTCTCCACCCGCGACTTGAAGCCATTCTTCTCGGAGCCCCACCAGGCGCGCTCGCCCTCGAACTCCTCAATGCGAATGGGTTTGCCCTTGTTGTAGCTCTTGGCGCCTGGCGGGTATGGATGCTCGTAGTACCAGACGTCCTTCGTCGGCGTCCCCTTGGTGAAGAACAGCAGGTTGGTGCGGATCCCAGTATAGGGGTTGAAAACACCGTTCGGAAGCCGGACGATGGTGTGGAGGTTGCAGTCGGTGAGCAGGGCCTCTTTGATGCGCGTCTTGACACCCTCGCCGAACAGGGTGCCGTCTGGCAGCACCAGTCCGGCGCGGCCGCCGGGCTTCAGAATCTTCATCAGCAGCACGAGGAACAGGTCGGCGGTTTCGCGCGTGCGGAACTCCGTCGGGAAGTTGGCCTCGATCCCGTCCTCTTCCATGCCTCCGAAGGGCGGGTTGGTCACGATGACGTCGACACGCTCTTTCGGGCCCCAGTCCCGCAACGGGCGGGCCAGGGTGTTGTCGTGGCGGACGTTCGACGGGACGTCGATGCCGTGCAGCAGCAGGTTGGTCATGCACAGCACGTGCGGCAGGTGCTTCTTCTCGATGCCAGCGAAGCAATCCTGGATGGCGCGCTCGTGGGCCTCGGTCTTGGCCTGCTTGCGCAGGTGCTCGATGGCACACACCAGGAAGCCGCCGGTGCCACAGGCAGGGTCGAGAATGGACTCCCCGATTCGGGGGTTGACCTGCTCGACGATGAACTGCGTGACGGCACGGGGCGTGTAGAACTCGCCGGCGTTACCCGCCGACTGGAGGTCCTTGAGCAGCTTCTCGTAGATGTCGCCGAACATGTGGCGATCGTCCGAGGCGTTGAAGTCGATGCCGTTGACCTTGTTGATGACCTGGCGCATCAACGTGCCGTTCTTCATGTAGTTGTTGGCGTCTTCAAACACGGTGCGGATCACGGCGGCAATCTTGTCGCCACCGGTGGTCAGCGCCTTCAACTTCGGCAGCAGCATGTTGTTCACGAAATCGAGCAACGCGTCGCCGGTAATCCCCTCCTCGTCCGTGGCCCACGTCGACCAGCGCAGCTGCTTTGGGAGCGGCGACTTGTATTGATCGCGGATGACCGCCATCTCTTTCTCGCGATCGTCGAAGATCTTGAGGAAGAACATCCAGCCGAGCTGCTCCAGGCGCTGCGCGTCGCCGTAGGTGCCGGCGTCCTTGCGCATGATGTCCTGGATGGTCTTGACGATATTGGATACGTTGGCCATGGGCTAGGCGGCGTCCCGATAGAGGTGCACTTCAAGGTCTCGAATGGCCGCGAGGTATTGCTCTTTGCCGCCAAACCAGCTGATGATCTCCACGGGCGTGCCCAGGGCCGTCAACGGGTCGACTTTCAGAATCTCCAGCGACTCCACGCTCCTGGTCCCGCCGTCGGCATACTTCTGCAGCAGCATCTGCAAGACCTGACGGGCCTTGTCGCCATACTTGGCGAACACGTCGCGCTTCTTCACCCGCTCCGCCCGCTCGCGACGGGTCAGCGGCGGACGGTCGAATGCGACATGGCAGACCAGGTCGAACGAGTCGTAGTCGCGGCCAATCTGCTCGGCTAGTTCGTCGAAGAACACGCCCTGGCTCATCAGCTCGTCAACAATGGCTTGCTTGCGTTCGGCGGCGCCCCAGGCGGTCAGAAAGTCCGTGAGCGACGAGTAGGCCTTGCGGACCGTCCGCCTGGTGAAGTCTTTCAACGACTCGGTGATCAGCTTGCCATCGGCATCGAGATACTGCACCCGCTCGGTGACAATCTCCACTTCCACGTCATCCACGTAGTACTTGTTGACCTTTGGACCGGGCTCGGACTCCGGAGGCCAGGGGGAATCGACCGGCGGATCTCCCGGATCGCCCGCCGGCTCCTCCGGCGGCACCGGACTCTCGTCCGGACCCGGTTCATAAATCTGCACCGGGTCGCCATCGAACGTGGGGTCGGCGAACAGCGCCGTCGCCCGCCTGAAGTCCATGATGGTGAAGAACAGCTTGTTGTAGTCCTCGTTGATGCGCGTGCCACGGCCGATGATCTGCTTGAACTCGGTCATCGACTTGATGTTCTTGTCGAGGACGATGAGGTGGCACGTCTGGGCGTCAACGCCAGTCGACATCAGTTGTGATGTGGTGGCAATCACCGGGTACGGGCTCTCGGGATCGATGAAGTTGTCGAGCTGGGCCTTGCCCTCTTCGTTGTCGCCGGTGATCCGCATGACGTACTTGCTGTTGGCGGCCGCCAGGTCAGGATTGGCATTCACCAGGGCCTGCCGCATTCGCTCGGCGTGGTCCACGTTCTCGCAGAACACGATGGTCTTGGCGTATCGGTCCGTGGCCTTCAGGAACTCCGAGATCTTCGCCGCCACGACCGTCGTGCGCTTCTCCAGGATGAGGTTGCGATCGAAATCGCGCTCGTTGTACTCGCGGTCCTCAATCTCGTTGCCGTACCTGTCGGTCTTGCCTTTCTCCGGCCGCCAGCCGTCCAGGTCCTTGTCGAGACCAATGCGGACCACCTTGTATGGAGCCAGGAACCCGTCGGCAATGCCCTGCTTCAGCGAATAGGTGTAGAGCGGTTCGCCAAAGTAATCGATGTTGGAAACGTCCCTGGTTTCCTTGGGGGTCGCAGTCATCCCAATTTGCGTCGCCGACGAGAAGTACTCCAGCACCTTCCGCCATGACGCATCGTCTGCCGCGCTGCCCCGATGGCACTCGTCCACGACGACCAGGTCGAAGAAGTCGGGCGAGAACTGCTTGTAGATGTTCTGCTCTTCCTCGGTCCCCGTGACGGCCTGGTAGAGCGACAGGTAGATCTCAAAGGCCTTATCGACAGTGCGATTCGCAATCTTCGTCATCGCCTTGCCGAACGGCTTGAAGTCGTTGGTCTTGGTCTGGTCGGCGAGGATGTTTCGGTCGACCAGGAACAGGATCCGTTTCTTGGCCCCCGACTTCCATAGGCGCCAGATGATCTGGAACGCCGTGTAGGTCTTGCCGGTCCCGGTGGCCATTACCAGCAGGATGCGGTTCTCGCCGCGGGCAATCGCGTCGACGGTCCGGTTGATGGCCACCGTCTGGTAGTAGCGCGGCGACTTGCCGGAGCCATCGTCGTAGTAGTCCTGCGTCGCCACGGCGACCTGGTCGTCGGTGTATCCCTTGGCCGCACAGTAGCGCGCCCACAGCTCCTCGGGCGATGGGAACCGGTCCAGCGGGATCTCCCGTTCGACGGTTCCCGACGTGGCGGTTCGGTCGTGCTCCAGGAACGCGTCGCCGTTCGAACTGAAGGCGAATGGCACATCCAGGCTCTCGGCGTAGGCGATGGCCTGCTCCATGCCCGCGCCCACCGAATGGTTGTTGTCTTTGGCCTCGACGATCGCGATGGGCAGGTTGGGCTTGTAGAACAGGAGGTAGTCGATCTTCCGTTTCTCGCCCCGGGTCACGGTCTTGCCGCGCACGATCACGCGGCCTTTGGTGAAGAACACCTCCTCGCGCAGCTGCGTCATCACGTCCCACTTGCTGCCGTCGGGGCCAACCAGCGCCGGGGTAATGAACTTCGTGCGGATATCCGCTTCCGTGAGGTCCTTTTTGTTCATCCGTCGGCGGCAATTATCCCTCAGGCTAGAATCGAAGGCATCACTTCCTATACGCCGCTCCCCCGCTTCGCCGGCGGGCACAAGATGACGCTCTACGCGTGGGCCCGCAAGCGCGCCTTCCCGTCGCTGGCCGCATCTGAGCCCCGCTATTTCGACGTCGCCCCTGATGCGCGCGTCCTGGCCCATTGCAACTGGCAACCCGACCGGACTGCCGCGCCGACGCTGCTGATGCTGCACGGGCTCGAAGGCTCGAGCCTCGCCCACTACATGTGCGGCGTGGCCGACAAGGCGCTGGCCGCCGGCTTCAACGTCGTCCGGTTGAACCAGCGCAACTGTGGCGGCACCGAGCACCTGTCGCGCGGGCTCTATCACTCGGGCCTGACGGCCGATCCGTTGTTCGTCTTGAAGGAGTTGCACGAACGAGACGGGCTGACGCGTTTCGCCGTGGCCGGCTATTCGCTCGGCGGCAACGTCACCATGAAGCTGGCGGGAGAACTCGGCGGCAACGACTTTCCCGAGGTCAAGGCCTTCGCGGCGGTCTCGCCGGTGATCGAGCTCGAAGCGTGCATGCAGTCGATCGAGCGTCGCGAGAACCGCATCTACGAATGGAACTTCTGCCGCAACCTGCAGGCGCGCATGCGGCGCAAGGACCGGATCTTCCCCGGCCAGTTCGACCTCGATGGCCTCTGGAAAGTCTGGTCGATTCGCACGTTCGACGAACGCTACACCGCGCCACACCACGGGTATGCCGGCGCGTCGGACTACTACTACCGTGCCAGCGCCATGCGGGTCATCGAACGCGTGGCGCGCCCCAGCTTGATCCTGAGCGCCGCCGACGATCCGTTCGTGCCACCCGGCATCTTCGAGGCCCCGGCGGTGCGCCACAACCCGCACATCACCACCGTCATCACCTCCCATGGCGGCCACTGCGCCTATGTCGAACCCACCTCCGCGAACGGCTATGATGGCTACTTCGCGGAACGAACCGTCGTCAACTTCCTGAGGGACCAGCTATGACCACTCTTCGTGTCGCAGTCGCCACCTTCGCCGTGTTGCTCTCGGCATCGGCCGCCCAGGCCCAGACCGCCGCGCTCGGCACCTGGGATCTCACCACGGTCTCCCCCGAAGGCGAGTTCAAGTCGGTGATGGAAGTACGGGAAGAAGCCGGCAAGCTCGTCGCGGTCGGCAAGAGCCCGCAGGGCGAGCGCAAATACGACAGCGTCGCCATCGAAGGCAGCAACATCACGATGGTGATCACCATCGACTACAACGGCTCGCCGATGGTGATTACCTACGTCGGCAAAATCGACGGCGCGAAGATCGAAGGCCAGACGGACTATGGCGGCCTCGCGACAGGGACCTTCTCGGCCGCCAGGAAATAACGAAGAACGAAAAACGAAGAACGAAGAACGAAGAACGAAGAACGAAGAACGAAACTGGTTCGGTATTCTAAATTCGTTCTTCGTTTTCCTCAGGGCGCCAGCGTAGCTTTATACGTTGGCGCCTTGCGCGCCTTCGTCGCCTGCTCCAGCGCGTAACCGTACCCGAGCAGCTCGCCTTCTGTGAAGGCGGCGCCCATGAAGGTGATGCCGAGCGGCAGGCCATGGCTGTCGCCAATCGGCACGGTCAGGCTGGGCGTGCCGGCCACTGCCGACATGCCGTAGCCCGCGCCAATGAAGTGGTCGCCCAGCACATGGTCGGTCGGCCACGCCGGCGACAGGCTTGGGGCAATCACGGCGTTCAGTTTCTCCGCCGTCAACACGGCCAGCAGGCCGTCCTTCCCCGCCAGGCGGCGAGCTTCGTCGCGCGCCTTCGCGTAGGGCGGCTCCGACAGGGGGCCCTTGGCCTGGGCCTGTTCGAAGATCTCCTGGCCGAAGATCGGCATCGCGGTGGCCGCGTTGGCCTTGTTCCAGGCAATCAACGCCTCGAGCGAGGCGTGCGGCGAGCCACTCTTCTTGAGATACGCGTTCAGGCCGTCCTTGAACTCGTACAACAGGATGCTGAACTCGGCGTCGTTCCACTGGTTGTAGGTCGGCACCTTGATGTCGACTACCTCGGCGCCGGCCGCCTTCAGCGCCTCAATCGCCCTGGTCATCGATGCATCAACGTCGGGGTGATAGCCCATGGCCTGGCGCAGCACGCCAAATCGCTTCCCCGTGAGCGCGTCGGCCTTGAGGAAGGTCGTGTAGTCAGCGGCAATCTTGCCCTCGGCCGCGGCCCCGGACGGATCCGTGGCATCGACGGCCGCCATTCCGCTCAACAGCAACGCGACGTCGGCGACCGTTCGCGCCATTGGTCCAGCGGTGTCCTGCGAAATCGAGATGGGGATGATGCCGGTGCGGCTGACGAGACCAACCGTGGGCTTGAGGCCGGCGAGGCCGCTCACCGACGCGGGGCAAATAATGCTGCCGTCCGTCTCGGTGCCCACGCCAATGGCGCCGAGGCTGGCGGCAATCGCCGCGCCGGTGCCCGAACTCGATCCACAGGGATTGCGATCGAGCACGTAGGGATTCTTCGTCTGCCCTCCGCGCGAGCTCCAGCCAGACGATGAGCGCGTGGAGCGGAAGTTGGCCCACTCGCTGAGGTTGGTCTTGCCCAGGATGACAGCACCCGACGCGCGCAGCCGCGCCACGACGAAGGCGTCGGCGGCAGGACGGTTGCCGGCCATCGCCAGTGACCCGGCCGAGTTCACCATGCCGGCCGTATCGATGTTGTCTTTCAGCAGCACGGGAATGCCGTGCAAGGGACCTCGCAACTTGCCGGCTTTGCGTTCGGCATCGAGCGCCGTCGCCTCGGCCACCGCCTGCGCGTTGATCTCAATCACCGCATTCAGCATCGGCCCCGCATCATCGATCTCGGCGATGCGATCGAGGTAGGCCTGGGTCAGGGCCACCGACGTCAGCTCGCCCGACGCCATTCTCGCCCGCGCGTCGGTGGCACTCAGCTCGACGACGTCGACTTGGGCTGGTGCGGCGGGTTGGGCGGGTGTGGCAGGTTGGGGCTGCGATGAGCACGCGCAGGCGAAGAGTGCGGCGACAACGAACGATTGGGTTTTCATTTTGGCGTGTCCAGTAGTTGGATCATCTGTTGTCCGAACGCCGCGCCCTTGCCCTCGTCTTCGTGCTTGAAATACACGAACACGTCGGAACAGGTGGCATCCAGTTGTTTGGCGGTCTCAGTCCAGTGCGCGATCTCGGTGTCGCCATAGCCCTCGTCGCGCAGCCGCAAATAGGCGTAGTCGGCGGTAGCCACGGCCGGCGTCTGCCGCGCTTCGCTGTCGGCAATGCACAGCGCGATGTTGCGCGCCTTGAGGGCCGCAAACACCTCGTCATCGAGCCACGACGCGTTCCGGAACTCGAACGCCGCCTTCGTTTTCGGCGGCAGCAGGGCAAGAAACTCGTTCAACAGCACGAGGTCCTTCTTGAAGTTGGGCGGCAGCTGGAACAGCAACGCCGCCAATTGAGGACCGAGTTCGCCGGCCGCCGACACGAACGCCCGCAGCGAATCGGCGACGTCGGCCGCGCGCAATCGCTTGTCGTGGGTAATCCGCTTGGGCGCCTTCAGCGTGAACCGGAACTCCGGCGGCACCTGTGCCGCCCAGCCCGCGACGATCTTCGAGGTCGGCATGCGGTAGAAGGTGTAGTTGATCTCGACGGTGCGGAACTTGGTGGCGTAGTACGGCAGCATCTTCGACGCCGCAAGGTCGGACGGATAGAAACTGCCCTTCCACTCGGGATAGTTGTAGCCGCTGGTGCCGACGAGGATCATGGTCGACCACGATAGCGCATTTGGCTAAGATGGCAACAGTGACTCACCGCGCCGTTGTTGTGGCCACCATCCTGCTTGTTGCCGTCGGCTGCAACCGGGCGCCGCAGATCCCGAGCTACGAGCTCACCGGCCAGGTGTTGGTGGTCAGGCCCGAGACCGACGAAATTCTCGTCAAGCATGAAGACATCAAGGGCTTCATGCCGGCCATGACCATGCCGTACAAGGTAAAGGACCGTGCCTTGCTCGACGGGCGCGTCCCAGGCGACCTGATCACGGCGACCCTTCAGGTGGAACCGGAACTGGCGTGGCTGTCGGCCATCACCAAGACCGGGGCCGCGCCGATTCCCGAAGATGCCATCACGAAAATCCCGGCGGCAGCCAACGTGTCACTGGTGAAGCCGGGTGACGCGGTGCCAGACACGCCTCTGGTCGACCAGGAGGGCGCCCCGCTGGCGCTGTCGGACCTGCGCGACACCGCGGTGGTGGTCACCTTCATCTACACGCGCTGCCCGCTGCCCCAGTTCTGCCCGCTGATGGATCGACGTTTCGCCGAGATCCAATCGTTGGTCGCCGGCACTGACACCCTGCGCGGCCGGGTCCGCCTGCTCTCGATCAGTTTCGACCCGGCCCACGACACGCCGGCGATCCTGCGCGCCCACGCCGCCAAGGTGTCGGCCAACCCGTCGGTGTGGCGCTTCGCCACGGCCGGCGAGGAAGTCGTTGACCGGCTCGCCGCCACGTTCGGCGTCAACGTGATGCGCGAAAAGGACGGCACCGTCACCCACAACCTGCGCACGGCCGTCATCGATCCGCTGGGCCGCATCGTCTCCATCCACGACAGCAACGCGTGGTCCGCTTCGTCCATAGTCGATGAGCTCAAGACCGCGGTTCTCGCACGCTGAAAGGGCGCTGATCGCGCGCCTGGACACCCCTGCCAAGGTGCAGCGGTGGCTGAATGCCCTGCCCTACAACACCGAGCAGGGCGGCGAGACCCAGCGCAGCTTTCGTCCGGTCGTGCAGCTGCGGACCGCCCACTGCATGGAAGCGGCGCTCTTTGCCGCGGTCGTGCTCGAGCAGCATGGCTATCCCCCGCTGGTGATGAGCCTCGAGTCGCAAGACTGGCTCGATCATGTGATCTTCGTCTATCAGCAGGACGGTCTGTGGGGCTCGGTGGCGCGGTCACGTGACCCGGGCCTGCACGGGCGCAAGCCCCTGTTTCGGTCGCCGCGGGCGCTGGCGCGCAGCTACATGGACGCCTACGTGGACTACACCGGCCGCTTGAAGGGGTTCGGCGTCGCGAACCTCGCCGAGGCCATGGGGAACTACGACTGGCGCTTCACGGAGAAGAGCGTGTGGAAGGTCGAGCAGATGCTGATCGACTTGCCGCACCAGAAGCTGAACAGCTCGACGAGGCGCTATCGCCAACTGTTGAAGAAGTACCGCGCGTACCGCAAGGCCAACAACGACCGGAAGCCGACCTACTATCGCGGCCGCGAGAAGTGGGAGCCACTCCCCCTCGAATATCGCTAATCGAGGTCGAACCCACGTAACGGCTTGGTGGCGGGCTCTTTCTTCGCTTCCTTCAGCGCCTCTTCGAAGCGCTTCGACAACGCATCGCCCTTGTTCTTCTCGGCCTCGAACGACTGCGCGAACAGCGCGTCGCGACGGGCGGCCTGCTCGGCCAGAATGCGATGGGCGTGGTCCAGCTCGGGGCGATCGGGGTTGGCCGGCGTCTCGTGGCGGACAATACGGCCCAGGTTCAGGTCGACGACGAGGACGGCGCCGCAGCACGGGCACGGCAGTTCACGTTCGCTCTCCAGCTTGGCCATGGCTATAGCTTAACGCGATACGATGGAGGCTGATGCCAGCCGACGAGCCCAAGCGGACGCGCACGGTGCGCGTCGCCACCTACAACATCCATCGCGGACGCGGGCTCGACGGGCGCACCCGCCTGGAACGGATTGCTGCCGTCCTCGCCGCCATCGACGCCGACATCGTCGCCTTGCAGGAAGTGGTCGGCGCCAGCCCGCTCAAGCCAGGGCAGGCGGCAGAACTCGGCGCGGCGCTCGGCATGGGCTGGGTGATGGCACCCACCAGGCACCTGCGAACGGCGCTCTTCGGGAACGTCGTGCTCACCCGCTTCCCCGTCCGCCATCATGTGCAGTACGACCTGACGTGGAAGACCTGCGAGCACCGCGGGGTGCAGCGGGTCGATGTCGGCCTGGATGACGACACGCTGCACTTCTATAACGTGCACCTCGGCACGTCTCTGCTGGAGCGGCGGCACCAAGCAGCACGGCTGGCGACGCTCGTGCACGACAAGCGCGTGACCGGCCCCAAGATCATTCTGGGCGACTTCAACGAGTGGGCCCGCGGCATTGCGAAGGACGTGCTCGCCGAACGCCTGCAGAGCATCGATCTCAGCAAGCACCTGAAGCGGGCGCGCACCTATCCCGGCTTCTTCCCCGTGCTGCACCTCGATCACATCTACTACGAGGGCCAGGTCGAAGTGCTGAAGGTGACGCTGCCGCGCGACCGCATGTCGCTGATGGCCTCGGACCACCTGCCGCTCGTCGCCGACCTGAAGATCGGCTTCTTTTAGCTCAGCTCGTCGCCGGCACGGGCCAGAACCAAGTGCACCAGGCCCAGGTTGCGGGTGCGGAATGCCGCCTCGCACGTGGCGAGGTAGTACTCCCACATCCGGATGAAGCGGTCGTCGAAGCCCAGGTCGCGTACGCGATCGAGCTGGTTGAAGAAAGTCCGCCGCCACGCCAGCAGCGTCCGCGCATAGTCGAGCGCGCGGTCTTCAAGCGAGATCAAACCCAGCTTCGTCTCGTCCGCGCAGACGGCCGCGATCTCGCGCACCGACGGCAGCAGCCCGCCCGGGAAGATGTATTTCTGAATCCAGTCGCAGTGCCGCCGGTACTCGTCGAAGCGGTGGTCGACCATGGTGATCGCCTGGATGCCGGCACGGCCGCCTGGCGCGAGGACCTCGTCGATCTTCCTGAAGAACGCCGGCCAGTAGCGTTCACCGACCGCCTCGATCATCTCGATCGACACGACGCGGCTGAATTGCCCGCGGACATCGCGATAGTCGCAGAATTCAATCGCGATGCGATCGCCCAGGCCGGCATCGGCGATACGCTGCCGCGACAACGCCAGCTGCTGCTCCGACACGGTGATGCCGGTCACCCGGCACCCGCGTGTCCGCGCGGCGTGCATGGCAAACCCGCCCCAGCCCGACCCGATCTCGAGCACGTGGTCCGACGGACCAATCTGCAACGCCTGACACCACTGCGCGAACTTCTGCTCCTGCGCCGTCGCCAGCGGCTCGTCACCGGAGTGATACACGGCGCTCGAGTACGCCAGGGATGCGTCGAGAAACGTCGCGAACAACTCGTTGCTCAAGTCATAGTGCGCGCCGATGTTGCGGCGGCTGCCGCGGCGGCTGTTGCGCCGCCGGACATGCAGCCAGTCGTTGGGCAGGTTCAGCACGCGCGACAGCCACGAATCGAGCGGCAGGTAGGCCTGGTTGCGCAGCACCAGTTCGGTGAAGCGGCACAGGTCGTCGGTGTGCCAGTCGCCATCCATGTACGACTCGCCGGCGCCGAGGTCACCCCCCAGGGCGAACTTGCGGAAGAACCCTTCGTGCGTGATCCACATGGTGGCGTGCAGGATGGCATCGGGTTGACCGGCCTCGAAGGCCGACCCATCGGGCAGGTGCACGGTCAGCCGGCCGACCCTGAGCGCGGCCACCGCGGCCAGCAGGCGCCGCCGCGCCACGGGAGCAATCGCGCGGTCGACAACACTCGCCGCTGGACGCTCGGCGCCGGTGGCGGTCAGTTCAACAGTCTTCAATCGGAACTCCCAGTGCGGGCCGCCTCGGGATCGAGCGGCGGTTTCGGGTAATAGGTCGCACCCTTCCACCACAGGCGCAGGGCCTGCCAGTGGATGCGGCCAATCACGGCCAGGGTGACCAGCGGGTAGCGCACGAGCGCCAGGGCCAGGCCGCGATCGGTCAACGGGCGGCAATCGAGCGACAGCCGCGAGACGAAGACCGGCCGGCCCTGGCGGAGCAAGTCGATGCGCACGTCGAGGTGTTCGGGCGAGATGTCGAAGGCGAAGCGATAGGTCCCGTCCAGCGTCATGAACGGCGACACGTGAAAGACCTTCTTCGCCGTCACGGTGGTATCGGTGATGGCATCGGGTGTCAGCACGTAGGCATGTGACTCGCCGAAGGTGTTGTTGACCTCGGCCACGACCGCGGCCAGCGAGTCGTCTTCGCCGTAGCAGAAGAAGAACGACACCGGGTTGAAGACGTAGCCGAAGACCCGGCAATTCGTGACGAGCTCGATCGCGGCAACGCGGCTGCTGACGCCGTGCTCGCGGAGCAAGGCCTCGACGCGTTGCCGCAGCGTGCCCGGAGACGCAGAGAGGTGATCGGCCTCGAAGAACGCCGACGGACGATGCCGGTTGATGCCCAGCAGGCGCAGGCGGCCCGCCAGCGACGGCAGCTCGTCGAGGACCAGCCGGTGCATGTAGAGCCGATAGCGGAAGCCATGCCGCTGCGGCGAGAGCCGCTCGTGCACCACCCGGCCGACCAGCAACGACGAACGCCGCTCAGAGATCAAGGCCGAACGCCTTCGTGACCGCCAGGGCCGACACCACGCCGTCTTCGTGAAAGCCGTTGCGCAGGTGGGCGCCGCAATAGAACGTGTGCCGCGCGCCGTTCAGCCGCGCGATCGCCGCCTGCCCCGCGAAAGCGCTGACATCAAGCACGGGATGCGAGTAGCTCATGCGCGCGAGGACTTCGCCGCGTAGCGGCGCCAGCGGATTGAGCGAACAGAGCAAGGGCCGGCCCGGAGTGTGCCCCTGCAGCCGGTTCAAGTCGTAGGTCACCGACACGCCCGACGTCTCGCGCGAGCAATCGGCCAACTCGCAGTTCCACGATGCGCGGGCATCGCGGGCGGCCGGCATCACGCTGTCGTCGCTGTGCAGCCACGTGTCATTCACGGAGTAGCGGAATTTCGAGAGCGCAGCGGTCTCGTCACGGCTGGCATCGCCCAGGAGCGCCAGGGCTTCGTTGGCATGGGTCGCCACCACGACGCGGTCGAAACGGTGGGCGGTGCCGGCCGCGGTCGCCACGGTGACGCCGCTGTCATCGCGGACAATCGCCCGCACCGGCGTGGAGACCCGCACGCCGCTGCCCAGCCGGGCTGCCACGGCGGCCACGTAGCGCGCGCTCCCGCCGACGATGGTCCGCCAGGTGGGTTGGCCGCTGGCGCGCAGCAGGCCGTGGTTGTCGAGAAAGCGCAGGAACGACTCGGCCGGGAACTGACGAATGTCGGCGCCGGGCGACGACCAGATGGCGCCCCCCATGGGCAGGACGAAGTGGCGGATCAGCCCCGTGCCAAACCGGCCGCGGTCCAGGAAGTCTCCCAGCGTGCCCGCCGCCGTGCCGGTCGCGAGTGCTTCGCGGCCACGCCGGAAGAAGCGCAGGATGTCCGCGAGCATGCGCCAGTGCGCCACGCTGGCCACCGTCGCCCGTTGCGCGAACAGGCCACGCAGCCCGACGCTGGAGAACTCCACCCGGCATCGCCGGCAGCGGACGCTGAACGACATGTCGCTGTCGCGGCTCGAGACACCGAGTTGCTCGAGCAGGCGGATGAAACTGGGATACGTGTGGGGGTTGAACACCATGAAGCCGGTGTCGACGGGCCACTCCTGCCCGGCCAGGGTCACCGCGTGGGTGTGCGCGTGACCGCCGAGCCGGCTCTCTTTCTCGAAGAGGGTGACCTCGTGTGCTCGCCCCAGCACGTACGCCGCCGACAACCCCGCCACGCCTGCTCCGACGACCGCAATTCGCACATGTGTTGGAACACCTGAGCCGCAGGTGTTTATTCCACGGCTCTTGACATCCGATATTGATGTGATATCAAATTGGAATCGTCACGCCTGCCTCCGCTCCCCAGACGGAGCTACGGCGAGGCGAGGAGGTCCCTTGGCAATGATTCGCGAACGCGCCTACAACGGTTTGCCCGCCCTGCCGGTGCTTTTCACCCTCATCCTGATCGATGCCGCGCTGATGTGGATGCTCATCATGAACATCCGCGAAGAGGCGGTGCCCGAGATCATTACGGCCGCGGTAGGGCTGGCCGTCGCCACGTTCCTGGCCGCCGGCTTGTTCATGGTCAACCCCAACGAAGCCAAGGTGCTGCAGTTGTTCGGCGCCTACAAGGGCACGGCCAAGGAACAGGGCCTGCGCTGGGCCAACCCCTTCATCGCCAAGAAGGTGGTCTCGCTGCGGGTGCGCAACTTCGAAAGCTCGCACCTGAAGGTCAACGACATCGACGGCAACCCGATCGAGATTGCCGCGGTCGTGGTGTGGAAGGTGTTCGAGACGGCCGAGGCCGTCTTCGAAGTGGACGACTACGAGCACTACGTCAAGGTGCAGAGCGAAGCGGCGCTGCGCAATCTCGCCACCAGCTACGCCTACGACGCCCACGACGACTCGCATGTCTCGCTGCGGGGCCACACGGCGGCGGTCGCCGACCACCTGAAGCGCGAAATCGGCGACCGGCTGGTCAAGGCCGGGGTCGAGGTGATCGAAGCGCGCATCAGCCACCTGGCCTACGCGCCCGAGATTGCCGCGGCGATGCTGCAACGGCAACAGGCCGGCGCGATCATCGCCGCCCGCCAGAAGATTGTCGAGGGCGCGGTCGGCATGGTCGAGATGGCGCTCGACATGCTGTCGCAGAAGTCGATCATCACCCTGGACGAGGATCGCAAGGCGGCCATGGTCAGCAACCTGCTGGTCGTGCTGTGTGGCGACCGCAACACCCAGCCGGTGATCAACACGGGCACCATCTATCAGTAGATCCCGTGGCTGAGCGCAAGCCGTTCCTGCTTCGTGTCGACCCTGCCCTGCTGGAGGCGCTTCAGCGCTGGGCGAACGACGATCTGCGCAGCCTCAACGGGCAGATCGAGTTCGTGCTGCGCAAGGCCGTCCAGCAGGCGGGGCGCGCGAAGAAGGACGGCGATCCGCCCGACCCGTCAAAGCCCTGATACCGCCGCTCGACCCCCGAATCCGGCCGCACGCCCGGCCCTGTCGAACTCCGCCCCTGCCAATCGACGTCATAGAGAAGGTCAATTGAAGAAGAGGTTGATCTTCGCCTTTTGTTCGCATACCATGGCTGGTTTCCGAGGGAACCCGTACCTGTGACTGATTCGATCAACGACTTGTCTGCCTTGCGCATCGAGCGCGAGCCCCTGAATACCAACGGCGGCCGCTGGGTGAAGTGGGTGATCCTCCTGCTGGTCCTGGGCGGCGCCGGTGGTGGCGCCTGGTACTGGCTGAACCGCGAACGGCCCGTGGAGGTCGAAGTCGCCTCGGTGAGCGAGCGTGCCGCCGGCACGCAGGCCTCGGTGCTGAACGCCTCGGGCTATGTCACCGCGCGACGCCGGGCCACCGTGTCGTCGAAGGTCACGGGCAAGGTGATCGAGGTGAACGTCGAGGAAGGCATGGCCGTCCGCGAAGGCCAGGTGCTGGCGCGGCTCGACGACTCGTCGCTGCGCGCCGCGATGGTGCTGGCCCGGGCGCAGCTGGAGGCCGCACGCCTGGCGATCCCTGAAAGCGAAGTCCGGCTCGCGGAAGCGCGCCTCAACCTGCAACGGCAGCAGCGGCTGATGAAGGAGGGCCTGACCACCCCATCGGTGATCGACCAGGCCGAGGCCGAGGTCAACTCGCTGATCGCGCGCATCAGCTCGCTGCGCGAACAGATCAACGTCGCGCAGAGCCAGGTGGCGCTGCAGCAGACGGCGATCGACGACATGGTGATCCGCGCGCCGTTCAGCGGCGTGGCCCTGTCGAAGGATGCCCAGCCCGGCGAAATGGTCTCGCCGGTCTCGGCCGGCGGCGGCTTCACCCGCACCGGCATCAGCACCATCGTCGACATGCGGTCGCTCGAGATCGAAGTCGACGTGAACGAAAGCTACATCAACCGCGTCAGCGCGGGACAGCCGGTCACGGCCGTTCTCGATGCCTATCCCGACTTCCAGATTCCCGCCAAGGTGATCGCGGTCGTGCCGACCGCCGATCGGCAGAAGGCGACCGTGCTGGTGCGCATCGGCTTCAACGAACTCGACCCGCGCATCCTGCCCGACATGGGCGTGAAGGTGACGTTCCTGCGCGAGGCCGACGCGGCGGCGCCGGTGGCGCAGCAGGCCATGACCCTGGTGCCCAAGGGCGCCATCAAGACCGACGGCGCGAACAGCTACGTGTTCCTGGTCAGCCAGGACACCGTCGAACGCCGCGCCATCAAGACCGGCGGCACCGACGGCGATCGCGTCGAGGTCACCGCGGGCCTGAAGGGCGGCGACCGCGTGGTCGTGTCCCCGCCGGCCGAACTCGCCGAAGGCGTGAAGATCATCGTCAAGTAGTGCCAGGAGGCCAGCACTTTAGTGCTGGCGAGGCGTGCCAGAAGGGGCGGGACTTCAGTCCCGCCCACATCAGGAGCAAACATGGAAGCACTCGTCAAGGTCAACGGCGTCCACAAGTACTTCACCCGCGGCAGCGAACGCATCGATGTACTCAAGGGGGTCAACCTCGAGATCCCGAAGGGCGACTTCCTGGCGCTGATGGGGCCGTCGGGCTCGGGCAAGACGTCGCTGCTCAACCTGATGGGCGGGCTCGACCAGCCGTCGGCCGGCAGCATCGAGATTGGCGGCACCAACATCGCGGCGCTGTCGGGCAGCATGCTGTCGAAGTGGCGGGCCAACAACATCGGCTTCGTGTTCCAGCTCTACAACCTGCTGCCGGTCCTGACCGCCGAGCGCAACGTCGACCTGCCGCTGCTCTTGACCAAGCTGTCGAAGGCCGAGCGTAAGAAGCGTGTCGACATCGCGCTGCGCGTGGTCGGCCTGGCCGATCGCGCCAAGCACTACCCGCGCCAGTTGTCGGGCGGCCAGGAACAGCGCGTCGGCATTGCCCGCGCCATTGTCACCGACCCGACGCTGCTGCTGGCTGACGAGCCGACCGGCGACCTCGATCGCAAGGCCGGCGACGAGATTCTCGACCTGCTGCAGGCGCTCAACCGCGACCATGGCAAGACCATTGTCATGGTGACGCACGACCCGCGCGCCGCCGAGCGCGCCAAGCGCACGCTGCACCTCGAGAAGGGCGTGCTGATGGAGGGAGTCCACGCATGAAGTTCCTGCCCTTGCTCTGGAGCGGACTGTGGCGGAAGAAGGTCCGCACCATCTTCACGCTGCTGTCGGTGTTTGTCGCCTTCCTGCTGTTCGGATTGCTGATGACCATTCGCGGCGCGTTCTCGTTCGGCATCGACATCGCCGGGCTCGATCGGCTCATCCTGATCCACAAGGTGAGCCTGATCATGCCGTTGCCGGTGTCGTACCTGCCGCGGCTGAACACCACGGAAGGCGTCACCATGGCCACGCACAACACGTGGTTCGGCGGCGTCTACCAGGATCCGGCCAACTTCTTCGCGCAGATCGCCGTCGAGCCGGAACCGTTCATGAAGCTGTATCCGGAGTACAAGGTGTCGCCGGAACACATGCAGGCGTGGCTGGCCGATCGGCAGGGCGTGCTGGTGGGCGTCGACCTGGCCAATCGCTTCGGATGGAAGGTCGGCGATCGCATCCCGATTGTCGGGACGATCTGGCAGCCCAAACAGGGACAGGTCTGGGAGTTCAACATCGCCGGCCTCTACGACGGCGAGTCGGGCATCGACAAGACCCAGTTCTTCTTCCGCTACGACTACCTGGATGAGAACCGCGCCGGTGGCCAGGGTCTGGTCGGCTGGTACATCGTCAAGATCGACGACGCCTCGGCGGCGCAGCAGATGAGCGCCAAGTTCGACGAGATGTTCGCCAACTCGTCGGCCGAGACCAAGACGACCACCGAAAAGGGGTTCGTCGAGGGCTTCGCCAAGCAGATGGGCGACATCGGCGCCATCATGATTGCCATCACCATCGCGGTGTTGTTCACCATGATCCTGGTGGCGGCCAACACCATGGCCCAGTCGGTGCGCGAACGCACCAGCGAGGTCGGCGTGCTGAAGACGCTGGGGTTCTCGAACATCTCCATTCTCGCGCTGGTCTTGAGCGAGTCGGTGCTGATCGCCGTGATTGGCGGCGGGCTCGGCCTGGCGACCGCATGGGCCTTTGTCCAGCAGGGTGACCCCACCGGGGGCATGCTGCCGATCTTCGTGCTCCCGAGCCGCGACGTCGCACTCGGTGCGGGCCTGGTGCTGGCCCTGGGCCTGCTCGCGGGCGCGCTGCCGGCCATGAACGCCATGAACCTGAAAATCACCGACGCCTTGAGGAGAACCTAAGTGTTCAACTGGATCGGCCAGACCCTTGCGGTCACCGCGCTCAACCTGCGCACCATTCCCCAGCGCCTCGGCTCGTCCGGCGTGGCCATTGTCGGCATTGCCGGCGTCGTCATCGTGCTGGTATCGGTGCTGTCGATTGCCGCCGGCTTCACGGCGGCCATGCAGAACTCGGGCTCGCCGTCGCGCGCCATCGTCATGCGCAGCGGCGCCGACAGCGAGATGACCAGCGGCCTGTCAGGCGTCGAAGTCGACGTGATCAAGCAGGCGCCCGGGCTGCGCCGCGACGGCCAGAACGCCGTCGCCTCGGCCGAGCTCTACGTGATCATCGACATCCCGAAGATCTCGACCAACACGCCGGCCAACGTGCCGATGCGTGGCGTGCAGGAGACCGCGCTCGCGGTGCGCAACGAAGCCTCGATTATCGAGGGCCGGATGTTCCAGTTCGGCACCAACGAAATCGTGGTCGGCCGCGGCGCCAGCGGGCAGTTCGCCGGGCTCACCGTGGGCAACGAGTTCAAGTCGGGACAGGACACCTGGAAGGTGGTCGGCATTTTCGAGACCGACGGCGGCGTCAGCGAAACCGAAATCTGGTGCGACTCGCGCGTGCTGCAGGGCGCCTACCGCCGCGGCAACAGTTACCAGACCGTGTTGGCGCAGCTCGACTCGAGCGACAGCTTCAACACCTTCCGCGACTGGCTGACCTCGAACCCGCAGGTCAACGTGCAGGTGCGTCGCGAGGCCGACTACTACGCGCAGCAGTCGCGCGCATTGAGCGGGCTGATCCAGGGCGTGGGTTTTGGCATTGCCGCGCTGATGGGCATTGGCGCGGTGTTTGGCGCCATCCTCACCATGTATACGGCGGTCTCGACGCGCTCGCGTGAAATTGCCACGCTGCGCGCGCTTGGCTTCAACACCACCTCGGTGGTCGTCTCGGTGCTCGCGGAATCACTGGCGCTCGCCGCCATTGGCGGCACCATCGGCGGCATTGCCGCCTATCTCGCGTTCAACGGCTACCAGACCTCGACGATGAACTTCTCGACCTTCAGCCAGGTGGCGTTCGCCTTCCAGGTGACGCCGCAGCTGCTGGTCATGGGGTTGATCTACGCGCTGTTGATGGGGCTGATCGGTGGCTTGTTCCCGGCCGTGCGCGCCGCGCGCCTGCCGATTCCGACGGCGCTGCGCGAGTTGTAAGAACGGTTGGCATGGTCCGCCTAAAGGCGGACGCTACATCGATGTGGTGTCCGGCTTTAGCCGGACCGTCGACGTGGTGTCCGGCTTCTTGACCGCCGAAGCCTCGGCGAAGGTGGTTAGCCGGACGTCGGGCTCGGGCAGGTCTGCTTCGCGATAGACCCGCTCGGGCACTGGATGCAGGTCCCACGCCAGGCCGATTAACGCCATGCCCTGCACGAGCCAATACGTCGGGTCGTACTCCCACCAGTAGAAACCATTGCGCGCCGCCCGCTGGTAGCGGTGATGGTTGTTGTGCCACCCCTCCCCCACCGCGAAGAACGCCGTCAGCGCGTTGTTGCGTGACTGGTCGATGGTGTTGAACCGGCGGGTGCCCCACAAGTGGTTGACCGTGTTGATGGCGAACGTCGCGTGCGCCAGCGTCACGGTTGGCAGGCAGAACCCCCAGGCCAGCCAGGCCAGGCCGCCGTAGGCATAAAGCCCGGCGCCAAGCGCCAGCGGCGGCAACCAGAAGTAGCGATCGAGCCACCGCAGTTCCCACGCGCCACCGAAGTCGCGCATCACCGGGTTGGTCTCGGGCAGCGTGTTCCACTTCGAGTCGTTCAGGAACCAGCCGATGTGGGCGTAGTAGAAACCGCTCAGCGCCGGGCTGTGCGGATCGCCCTCGCGATCGGCGTACTTGTGGTGGTCGATATGATTGCCGGCCCACCACAGCGGCCCCTTCTGCATGGCCGCGGTGCCGAGCAGGGCCCAGAAGAACCGCGCGCCGCGCGACAGCTGGAACGCGCGGTGCGCCAGGTAGCGGTGGAAGATGATGGTGAGGCCGAGGGCCCTGAGGAAGTGCGAGCCGGCCCACAAGCCGGCGTAAGACCATTCGAAAGGAACGAGGAACACGGTGACCGCGGATGCCTGGACCAGCCAGAACACCGCAATCGCGAACGCTGACGCCACTAGTTCTCTTCTTCGAACTCTTCTTCGCCCGGAGGGCCGAGCCGCGTCGAGGGACGCAGCGCTTCACGATAGTCGTACAACGGCAACCCCGACACGTGGCGCGGATTCACGCAACCGGTGGACTTGGTCTCGAGCATGACCAGCACCGGACTGCCCGACAGCCCCTCGCGAAACCCGAGCTGGCACCCGCAAGCGAGACGAGCGTGCGCGAATCCCTTCAACATGATGGGCTGATCATACTACAGGGCCAAACCTTCCACCGTCGCGCGATGCGCTCCGAAAAGAAGGTTTGTGCTTACATCAACGCGGCGATCTCTTTGTCGAAGACCGACTTCGGCGCGATGCCCAGGTGTTTGCGGCACACCAGGCCATCCTTGCTGATCAGGAACGATGCGGGAATGCCCCAGATGGGCCCGTAGGCCTCCTGCAGTTCTTCCTTACCCTCGCCCAGCAGGATCGGGTAGTTGATCTTGTACTGCTCGGCAAACGCCCTGGCCTGCTCGGCGGTGTCGTCCACCGAGAAGCCGACAATGGCGAGCTTGTCGCCGTACTGCTGCTGCAACTCGACGAAGGCCGGAATCTCGGCCTTGCACGGGCCGCACCACGTGGCCCAGAAGTTGAGCAACACCACTTTGCCCTTGTACGACGACAACGACACGTCCTTGCCGTCGAGGTTCTTGTAGGTGAAGTTGAAATTGGCCGGCTTGGCGTCGGCCATGCACGAGGCCGACTCCTCGGACGCGCCATGCGATGCCGCGGGCGTGACGTCGGCCATGGCGGCGACCGGATTCGACTCGGCGCTCGGCTGCCACACGAACGGAATGCTGATGCCGAGCAGCGCGATGGCGGTCGCGGCAATCGCGATCATGCGCATGTTCGACCCGCCGGACGGCGCCGTGCCTTCGGGGGATGCGGCCGGAGACGAGGGGGCCGGAGCGTCGGGCTGGGCGTCGTGTTGTTCCATGCCGTTATTTTGCCTCATTCTGCAGGTAAGACGCTACGCGCGCCAACCCAGCCGTAGTACCCGCGGCCGAGACCAGCATGTAAGTGCGGTCGCCGGCCGTCCACACCACCTGGTCGTGACCGAGCACCTGCAACTGGGCCGCCGGCCGCACCAGGCCCGGCATGATGAACAGCGACACCGGCTGCCCCTCGGCCCGGTACAGCAGGTGCGCCGCGAGGCCATCGCCGTAGAGGCAATGTCGCACCGCCAGCAGTTCCAGGTCGACCTCATGGCTCGACGCCGGCACGCTCATGGTCCAGCCATATTCCCGCTGCAACAGCGCTTCGGCGTCGGCCTTGCTGATGGTGGCGCCGTCGCCGTCGCCGTCGATGACGAAGCACTTGAGATGATCGAGCGCCATCTGCGCCGCCAGCACCACGGTGGACCGGCCGGTCACCACCGGCACGAGCACGGCGCCCAGGACAATGACCACCAGGGCGGCGGCCGAAAACGCCGACAGGCGCGCGCCCCAACTGAGAATGCCGGCTGCCTCGGGCCGCTCCGCGCGCGCCGTCGCCGCGATGCGCGTGCGCAGCCCGGGTGGCGCCGCCACCGACAACTGCGCGGCGCGCGCGCGCAGCACCGTTCGCGCCGTCGCCTGCGCCTGCATCACCTGCCGGCACGCCGCACACGACTCGAGGTGCCGGGTGACGTGCGCGGCCTGCTCCGCCGACGCGCCGCCGTCGACCACCGCCGCCAGGCCCGCCGCTATTTCTTCACAGTTCATGCTGGTTATAATCCATGCCCGCTATTTAGACGCCGTTGTTACGTTCCCGTTGCATCGACAGCCGCTGGAACAGTTGCTTGCGGCCCCGTGACAGCCGTGACATCACCGTGCCAATCGGCACGTCAACCACCGTCGCGATCTCCTGGTACGACAATTCCTCGACGTCCCGCAGCCACACCACTTCGCGGTAGGACTCGGGCAGCGCGTCGAGCGCGGCCTGCAAGTCGGCATCGAGCGTCGCGCGCAGCAACAGCGTTTCGGGGCTGTCGACCGGCGTCGCGGGTCCGAGCCCCTGTCCTTCGGCGGCCTGCTCTACCGCCTCCGAATCGAAATCAACCCTCGACCGGGCGCCATCGCGCCGCCGGTTTCTCCAGGTGTTGTGGAGAATCGTGTACAGCCACGCCTTGAGGTTCGTGCCGGCCGCGAACCGCCCCCGCGCGCGGATGGCCTTCAGGTAGGTGTCCTGCACCAGGTCCTGGGCCGTGTCCGCGTTTCGCGTCAGCCGTATCGCCGCGCCGTAGAGCGAATCCAAGAAGTCGAGCGCCGCCGCCGAGAACTCATCCTCGTCTGCCACGTCGCTGCTTGTTGGCCGTCGCCCAGAAAACATTGAGAATCCGGGCTGACTATGATGAAAAACCCCTGGCAGGGCCCGATTATTCCCGCCAGGCGGTGCGACGGGGATGAATCGCGTCCCGGTGGCGTCGCGTCCCAAGTATAGGACGAAGCCCAACGGATCGAATCTTGCTCTGCGGGACGCTAACCAGCCTTCGCCAAGGCTACGGCCCGGCAAGGCCTGTTGTTTGCGGCCATCGTCCGAGGATCGGTAAGATGCACCCAGGAGACTCTATGCGCACCCCGCAGCGGAAAACCTTGACGCCGTTGGCCTTGGCCCTGTTTTCAATGCTGGCAGTTGCCACCGTGGCGCCTGCCGTCGCGGAGGCGCAAACCAGCTACGTCCCCTATTTCGGCAAGAACCAGATCCGGTACGACAACTTCGACTGGCACACCTACCAGACCGAGCATTTCGAGATTTACTACTACCCCGAGATCGAGCCGCATCTCGAGCGCATTGCCGGCTACGCGGAAAGCGCCTACCAGCATGTCAGCTCCGAGCTGAAACACGACCTGTCGATGAAGCTGCCCCTGATCCTGTTCTCGACGAGCAGCGAGTTCTGGCAGCAGAACGTCATTCCCGGCGCGGCGCAGGAAGGCGTCGGCGCATTCGCCGAGCCCGGCCGCTATCGCATCGTCATGCCGATCGACGAGCCGCCCGATCTGCTCTACCGGCTGATCGTCCACGAGCTGACGCACCAGTTCCAGTTCGACATCATCCCGACCGGCCTGATTCGCCGCAACATGCCGCTGTGGACCATGGAGGGCATGGCCGACTACATGACCGGCTACTGGCGTCCCAACGACATCATGACGGTGCGCGATGCCGCGGTTACCGACATCGTGCCGAAGATGAGCGAGATGCAGGACTACGGCGGGTTCAGCAACCCGCGGCTCATCTACAACCTCGGGCACGCCGCCTTCGAGTTCATGGAATCGAAGTGGGGCAAGGAAGGCGTCCGCGCCTACATCTTCGCCTTGCGCCGCTCGGTCATCGGCGGCAGCGACGATGCCTACCAGGAAGCGTTCCAGATTGCCCCCGACGAGTTCGACCAGCAGTTCGACCGCTACCTGAAGGAACGCTTCAAGCCGTTCCGCGACAAGGAACGGCCGGCCGACTACGGCCGCAGCCTGGCCCCGGACCCGCGCAAGAGCCGGTTCTCGAACGTGCTGTCGATCGAGCCTTCGCCGTCGGGCGACTTGATTGCCGGCATGACCGGCAACGGCCGCGACCGCGAATACGACATCGTGCTGATCTCGGCGAAGGACGGCGAGATCATCCGCAACCTGACGAGCGGCTTCGACCAGAGCATGGGCTTCGAGTACCTGGCCACGCCCGGCGGCCGCTTCAACTCGGTGCCCTGGATGTCGTGGTCGCCGCAGGGTGACCGCATTGCCTATTTCGTGCGCACCGAGAAGGACCGGTCGCTGATCGTCCAGAACGTGGTGTCGCGGAAGATCGAGGTCCGCATCGAACTCGACACCATCGATGCGCCCGAGTCGCCCGACTTTTCGCCCGACGGCAAGCTGGTGGCGTTCTCGGGCATGCGCGACAGCGTCGCCGACATCTACACGGTCAACCTCGAGACCAGGGAGATCGTCAACCTGACCAAGGACCAGTTCGCCGCCTATGCGCCGACATGGGCGCCGGACGGACGCTCGCTGGTCTACCTCACGCGCGTCAGCGGCAACGAGAAACTGTTCCGCATGGACGCCAATGGCGCCAACAAGACGCAGATCACCTTTGGCACGCACGACGAGGGCGGCGCGCAGTTCATCGACGCCAACACCCTGGTGTTCGCATCGACCGCGGTCAATCCGGCCGAACCGATTGAACCGGACGTCGCCAAGAACGGCCAGATCTTCAACCTGTGGACGCTCGACCTCAAGACCAACGAGCTGAAGCAGTACACCGACGCACTGTCGGGCAACCTGTCGCCGGTGGTGCTGAGGGACGGCGCCAACCACAAGCTGGCATTTGTCACCTACTTCAAGGGCGAGTACGGGCTTCACACCCTGGATCGCAAGGACGAGATCACCAAGGTGGCAACCGCCGACTTCGGCTCGCCCGGGCCGATTGTCGACTTCCAGGCGCCGCTCAGCCACACGCTGGTGGCCGACAACAAGAAAAAGAAGGGCCGGTTCGAGAAGCTCTTCCTCGAGGGCCGCCCGCCGGTGTCGCTGGGCGTGACCAGCGGTGGCGACGTGTTCGGCGGCACGCAGGTGGTGTTCACCGACGTGCTCGGCGACCAGCAGTTCAGCATGTTCGTGTCGTCGGTATCGCAGTACCGCACCATGCAGTTCACCTGGGTGAACATGGAGCGCCGGCTGCAACTGGCGGTGCAGGGGTTCAACACCACGCAGTTCTACTATGGCCAGCTCGAAGGCGTCTTCTACGACCCCGCCTTCAACGGCCTGATCGATCGCGACCTGGCGACCGCCACACGGACCATGCAGGGCGCCAGCATGTATGCGATCTATCCGTTCAACCGCTACCGCCGTATCGAGGTGTTCGGCGGCTTCAGCCGCTACCAGGAGCGCTACAACGACCCCGGCGTGGAGTTCTACGCCGACCAGTTCCAGCAGCAACAGTTCGGGCGGTCGCTCTTCAACAACGGCAACATGCTGCCGATCGGCGCCGCGTTCGTGCAGGAAACGACGATCTTCCGCGAGTTCGGACCGCTGTCGGGCAGCACCATGCGCGTGGCCTACGAGTTCGCGCCGAAGATTGGCAACTCGCTGACGCGGCAGACGATCGATGCCGACGCCCGCAAGTACTTCCGTCTGGGCGCCAACGGCCTGCTGGCGCTCCGGGCCCGCGGCTTCAAGAGCTGGGGCACCAACCCCGACTACACCTACTTCGGCGGCAACGGCGAGCTGCGCGGGTATGAGTACCTGGAGTTCATCGGCCAGAACGCGTTCTTCACCAACGCCGAGCTCCGCTTCCCGCTGATCGACGCCATGGCGACGCCAATCGGTGTGCTGGGCGGCGTGCGCGCCACGCTGTTCGCCGGCCTCGGCGGCGCGCACTTCGAGGGGACGCCGTTCAAGGTGTTCAGCCGCGAAACGACGCTGGAGCCGGTGGTGATCGACTACGACGCCAACGACCAGCCGGTCTTCGGCCAGCCGATTCTTGTCTCGGGCAACCGCTTCGTCAACGCCAAGGCGTCTTACGGCATCAGCCTGTCCACCATGGCGCTCGGCTTCCCGGTCCACTTCGACTGGTCGTGGAAGACGCTCATGAACAAGGATTGGGAGAACGTGGTCTACTCCCTCAACGGCGGCAGCGAGGCCTTCCGCAAGGTCAAGTTCTCGCTCTGGATTGGCTACGATTGGTAGGATCGGGGATCGGGGATCAGGGATCAGGGCCGGGGGCCGGAATCAGGCCCCGGTTTTTCTCTTTAGGCGGTCAGCTCTGCGCACGGCCGCGTCACGACACAGCTGTTCATCTTCCGGTGTTTCAGTCGACAGAGGCGGCACTTTCGACGGCTTGCCATTCTTGTCGAGCGCCACGAACGTCAGAAACGCCTTGCTCGTCAGCTTGCGTTCGCCGCTCTGGATCTCTTCCGAGAACACTTCGACCGCCACTTCAAGCGACGTGCTGAACACGCACGTCACGCGCGACTTGAGGATGATCAGGTCGCCGACCTTGATCGGGTGGATGAAATCGAGTGAATCAACGCCGGCAGTCAAGGCCAGCATGTTCGTGTGGCGATGGCAGGCGATGGCGCCGGTGATGTCGATCAAGTGCATCACCGTACCCCCCAGAATGAATCCGAGCGGGTTCGAGTCGTTCGGGAGTACGACTTGGACGGTTTCAGAGGCAGAGTCCTGCCAGTGTTTCGCTTTCACCGATCCCTGATCCCTGATCCCTGATCCCTGATCCCTGATCCCTGATTCCCGATCCCCGACTAATTCCCCGACTTCGTCATCCGCAATTCGCTGCGATCGAGATCGAGCGAGACGCGGTAGGGGCTGAGGAACCGGTGCCCGACAATGCCGCCCACCTGGAAGCCCAGCAGCACACTGGGCGCCTGCAGGTTCAGCACCACGACGGCGAAGTTGTTGAAGGCGATCTCGTTGAAGTTCAGGTTCAGGCCCGGCATGAGGAACGCCTCGCGGTCCCAGCCCGACGTGCCGTAAACCCGCAGCGCGATCTTGCGCGGCAGGTCGTGATCCAGGTCGCCGGCCGTCGCCGTGCTGATCGAGATCACCTCGCCGCCGGTATCGACCACGAAGTAGGTCGGCCGGGTGGAGTTGATCATGCCGCGCACCATCGACAGGCGGTGGTGGCGCATCGGCAGCTTGAACTCCGCCTTTTCGTCCGGCAGGTGGCGGCCCATGGTCAGCTTGCGGGTGCCGTAGTCGATGGTCATCGACAGGCCGAGCCCGAGCGGCGAGAAGCTCTCGGTTTCGCGCTTGGGAATGCCGCGCAGCGCCGGCGCCTTGATCAGGGCCGGGACGTTGCTCAACTTCATGGTGCCGATTTCCAGCGTGTCGAGGCGGCCCAGTTGCAGGCCGCGCAAGCCGACTTCGCCGACGCCGGCGCTGAGGGTATAGGTGATGGGCCGCACCGCGCCGCTCGACGCGGTCTGGCGCGAGATGGTCGTCAGCTCCGAGCCGGTGTCGAGGACGAAGTCCTGCAGCCGCCCGCCATTGACCTTGGCCTTGACGATGACCTTGTCGTCGATGACGCGGAAGTCGACGGTGTGCAGGCCGCCGGCGGCTTCTTCCTCCATGGCGATCGGCTCGCGCTCGCCGAACGAGCGCAGGAAGCGAATCTGCGAGCGCGACCACGACGCCTTCTCGCTGCGATCCTTGTTCGGCAGGAGGTTGACGTAGTTGCCGTAGGCGGCGGCCGCCTGCTCGTATCGGCGCATGCGCTCGAAAATCGAGCCGACCGTGTGGTGCACTTCTTCGTCGCGCGGCGACAGCTTCAGCGCGGCCTGCGCCGAGTTGAGCGCTTCGTCGAGCCGGTTCTGCGAGGCCAGCGCGCGCGCCAGGCCGTGATGGCCTCGCGACAGGTCTGGTTCCAGTGCCAGCGCGTCGCGGAATTCCTGGTGCGCCTCGTCGAACAGGCCGGCCGACCACAGCGCGTCGGCATGCACGGTCAGGACCTCGGCATTGCGAGGGTCCTGGGTCTTGAGGGTTTCGGCTTCCTTCTGGGCTTCGAGAAACTCACCGATCCGCAGCGCCGACTTGACCACGCCCATTCGGGCCTGGACGGCCATCGACTTGTTGTCGACCGCGACGGCCTTGCGGAACGCCTGCAGCGCCTCGCGATACCGGGTTTCTTCGAAAAGCAGTGTCCCTAACTGGAACTGGAGCGCCGCATCGTCACCGGGCGCGCGCCCCTGGACACCTGTTACGAGCGCCGCGAGCACGGCCACCGCGACCAACGCCTTGCGAGGACGAATCGACATACACCCTCTTCCACGGCGTCGCCTGAGGCCGGCGACGCGGCAAAAACACCCGATCACGAGATGCTTACCCCGGGGCGCAACCGGGGAGTCAGAGCCCGATTCTAAATGTAAAGCCCGGCCGGGCAAGCGTTTATTTCTGGAAGTGCTTGGCGTTGATGTCGATGTAGCTCTTCCACTTCTCGGGCACCTCATCCAGGGCGAAAATCGCCTCGACCGGGCATGCCGGCACGCACGCGCCGCAATCGATGCACTCGTCCGGGTGGATGTAGAGCTGGGTGGCCGCCTCGAAGTCGCCTTCGTCCTTGCGGGGGTGAATGCAGTCGACCGGGCAGACGTCGACGCAGGCCGAGTCCTTGGTGCCGATGCAGGGTTCCGTGATGATGTAGGCCATTTGCGCGATCCTTGTCAGATGAAAGGTGACAGTTGAGAAGTTGAAAGTTGAAAGTTACGCGGTGCTTTCCAGCGCGCTGGCCGGGACATGGCCGAGGCGCATGGAGATGCGGCGTGCCAGGTCCCAGGCGCCGCGGTGATGTTCCGTGAGAATGGGCCGGTCGTCGGCCCCGTGCCCGAAAACGCCGACGCGAGCCACTTCCTGGCCGGTGTAGTCGCGCACCGGCGCGCAGGTGCAGAAGAGCCGCTGCAACGCATCGGGCTCCATCGGCGGCGGCCCCATCCGGATCACGGTGGCTTCGGGCTTCGACAGCTCGCCTGGGGTTGCCAGCCGCAGGCAGCTCAGGCGGCGCGTGGCCTGCCGCGGTTTCCCGGCCGTAGCTTCGGCGTTGGTGGACGAAAAGTAGATGGCGCAGTGGCCCGGCATTTCCTTGCCGTAGACCGTGCGCATGGCCACTTCGTCGGGACCGGTGCTCCAGACGTAGGTCACTTCCCCGCTCGACGGAATGGCGATGAAGCCACGGAAGGGCGTGCGCAGCACGTACTCCCGCATGATCGGATATGCGTGCAGCCGCAGTTCGGACTGGCCGAGCGAGCGGAAGCTGAGGTCGAGCATCTTCAGCGTCAGCCCATACCGCTGAGTCTCGTCGTCCTGGCGCACATACCCGCGCCGCTTGAGGACGCCGAGCAACCGATGGACCGTGGACGCGGGCTGGCGCAGGGACCTGGCAAGGTCCGACAGGGTCATGCCGCGTGGCATGCCGCTCAGCACTTCACACACTTCGAGCGCTTTGTCGATCGACGTGTGAGAGGCCGAAGGGCGAGGCGAGGGGTCCGGAGCGGTTTCCACTATGCGGAATAACGTTCAGATTCTTGACTCTACCGTTCACCCCCTTCCCTGTCAAGGCGTTACAGACATACGATGAACGTCCCCCATCGTGTCGAATTCATTGATTGGCCAGACTCTCGGGCACTACCGCATCCTCGACCAGCTTGGCGCCGGGGGCATGGGCGTCGTGTACCGCGCCGAAGACCTGAAGCTTGGCCGCCAGGTGGCACTCAAGGTGTTGCCGGCGGCCAGCCACGACAATGACGAAGCCATTGAGCGCTTCAAGCGCGAGGCCCGCACGGCCTCGGCGCTGAACCATCCCAACATCTGCACGATCTACGGCTTCGACGAGCACGAGGGACAGCTCTATCTCGCGATGGAACTGCTCGACGGCGATCCGCTGGATCTCAGGCTGGCGGGCAAGCCGCTCGACATGCGGCTGATGCTCGACATCGGCGTGCAGGTGGCCGACGCGCTCGACGCCGCGCACACCGAAGGCATCCTGCACCGCGACGTCAAGCCCGCAAACATCTTCATCACCCGCCGTGGCTCGGTGAAGGTGCTCGACTTCGGCCTTGCCAAACTGTCGCCCGAATACCGGCGCTCCATGCGGCATCTCGACGCCAAGAACGAAACCAGGGTCGAGGAGCACTTCACGAGCATGGCCGGCACGACCGTCGGCACCATCGCCTACATGTCACCCGAGCAGGCTCGCGGCGATGAGGTGGATCCGCGCACCGACCTGTTCTCGTTTGGGGTCGTGCTGTACGAGATGGCCACCGGCAAGCAGAGTTTTCCTGGCGGCACGACCGCGGTCGTGTTCGACGGCATCCTCAACCGCCAGCCCGCGCCACCGAGCAGCCTCAATTCATCGGTCCCCAACGAGTTCGACCGCATCGTCTCGAAGGCGCTCGAGAAGGATCGCGCGCTGCGCTACCAGACGGCGGCCGACCTCAGTGCCGACCTGAAGCGGCTGCGGCGCGATTCGGGGTCGCGGCAGGTCGTCGTGCCGGCCGCCGCCAGCAACCCGGATGCGCTCACCGTGGTCATCCCGTCCGGAGTGACCGCGGCGGCAGCAGGCGCCGCGCTACCGCCCTCGGCTCCCCAGGGCGAGGTTTCGCCGGGGTCGGCCACGATGCGGTCCGGCGTCATGCAGTCTGGCGTCAGCAAACCGTGGGTGATCAGTGCCGGTGTCGGCGTCGTGATTGTCGCGGCCATCGCCGCCGGGCTCGGCGCCTACTTCGCCAGTCGTGGCGGCACCGCGCCCCCCGATGCGGCCCAACAATCGGCAGCGACGGCCACGCCGGCGGAAGTCCCCGCAGGCGGCAGCCCCGGGGTGCCGCCGCCACCGGACGCACCGCCGCCGCCCGCGACCGGTGCAGCAGCGGGTACGGCCAAGCCCTCGACGGCAGCGCCGGCGACCGGTGCCGGACGCGGCGCTGGCGCAGCCGCCGCCGCAGCCACCACCGCCAAGCCGACGGCCAAGCCCACGGCTCCGGCCGCGCCGGCCGCCGCCTCTCGCGAGGCCGAAGCCAACCAGCGGCTTGAAGTGGCGCGAGCCAAGGTGGCCAACAACCTGAACGATCAGGCGCTCGCCGACCTGCGCCAGATCATCGTCGACTATCCCGGGTCGCGCGCCGGTGCCGAAGCCTCGCTGCTGGCGGCCGAACTCCACGAAAAGAGCGGGCGCATCGACGATGCGATGGCGGCGCTGGTGGAGTTTGAAAGCCGCTTCGCCGGCGATCGGCGGGCCGCCGACAGCAAGTTGCGACGGTCACTGCTGCTCGGCCGCAACCGCCAGCCGCGCGCACAGATTCAGTCGCGCGAACTGCTGAATGAGGTCGCCCGCGAGTTCCCGGGCACGCCCCAGGCGAACGCCGCCCTCAACACGAAGCTGAAGATCGAAAACGATCGCAAGGACCTGCGTGAGATCGACCCGGTGCTCAAGATCGAAGTGCCGGCGGTCATGGTCACCCTGCGGACCATCATCGAACAGTTCCCCGATGCGCCGCAGTCGATGGCCGCGCGCAATCGCCTGGCGATCATGCTGACCGGCATGAATCGCCACCTCGACGCGGCCCAGGTGCTCGAAGATCTCGGCACGCGGTTCTCCGACAACCCGATGGATGTGTGGTTCCGCCTGGGCGAACTCTACGAGCGCCGGCTGAACGATCCGGTGAAGGCGAAGGACGCCTACGCCAAGGTGCCACCGGGGTCGGCACGCTACGCTGAAGCGCAGCGCCGGCTCACGCGCAAATAGGGTGCTCGGGTGCTGAGGTGCTCGAGTGCTGAAGTGCGGAAGGGCGGTGGCGCCGCGCTGCTGGTCTTCGCCCTCGCCTCGCCGGCCGCGGCGCAGTGGCTGCCCGACCAACCCATCACGTTCGCCGGCGGCCACGTCGTGCTCGGCGCCGAGGCAACCGCCACGGTCGCGCCTGAGGATCCGGGCTTCTACAACTACACCAGCTACGAGTACAGCGCGCTGCGCAACTTCCGGCTCGGCGTCTCGGCCGAGGTGCGCGTCAATCGCCACGTGCAGGTGCTCGGTGAGGTGCGGCTGGACCAGGGCCGGGTGTTCGAGATGTACGGCCTGTTTCTGCGGGTGCGCCCGTGGCCGGCTCGGCGGTTCGACGTGCAGGCCGGGCGCGTGCCGCCCACGTTCGGCGCCATGACCCGCAGCGCCTACGGCAGCGGCAACCTGTTGATTGGCCAACCGCTCGCCTACCAGTACCTCACGTCGATCCGCAGCGATGCCCTGCCGGCCACCAGCGACGACTTGCTGCGCATGCGCGGACGAGGCTGGCTCTCGAGTTTCCCGGTCGGCAACTCCGAACCGGGCCCCGGCTTGCCGATTGTCAACACCAGCCGGTGGGACACCGGCGTGCAGGCCCGCGGCGTGGTCCAGATCTTCGAGTGGAGCGGCTCGGTGACGACCGGCTCGCTGTCCGATCCCCGGGTGCGGGACAACAATCGCGGCCGCCAGCTCGCCGGCCGCCTCGTCGCCCGGCCGCACGCCGCGCTGCAACTGGGCGCCTCGGGCTCGCGCGGCGCGTGGCTCAACCGCACACTCGAGGATGCGGTCGGCGACGCACCCGAGGTGTCGCGCGCGCGGCAGGTGGCCGTGGGCGGTGATGCCGAATACTCGGCCGGCCGCTTCCTGGTGCGCGGCGAGATCATCCGTTCGACGTGGCACCTGCCGCGCATCGGCGCGCCGGTGATTGACGGCGACCTGGTCGCCACCGCGAGCCTGCTGGAAGGCCGCTACAAGGTCGCCGCGGGGCTGTATGTGGCGGTGCGCGGCGACCGTATCGATTTCAACCAGGTCCTCGGCTCGCGCGTGCGCAACACCTGGGACGCCGACACCTGGCGCCTCGAGGCCGGCGGCGGCTACTCGATCACCCGCAACATCACCTTGAAGGGCGCCTGGCAACGCAATCGGCGCGATGGCGGACGCGTGCGGCACGACGACCTGCTGACCGCGCAGGTGCTGTATTGGTTCTGATGGGGCCTCGCCGTTGGCTCGGTGAGGCGCGCGCCCTTCGGCCGCGCGTTGGGCTCGAGCGCTCTCGCGCTCTCGTAGGGGTCGCGCCTGCGGCGCTCCTGGGGCTACTCCTCTTCCCCCCACTCCCCACGAGCGCCGCAGGCGCGAGCCCGACGAGTGCCGCAGGCACGAGCCCTACCGCCGCGACGCAAGGCGCGGCGGCCACCGGCATCCGCGGCCGTCTCGACATTCGCCGCCTCGCCCGGCCCGCCGAACGGCGGCCCGATGCGGCGTCGCCCGGCGCGCCGGGTCCGCGCGACCTCAACGACCTGCGGCGCGGGGTGGTCTACCTGGAAACGGCGCCGCGTGCGGCCTTCGATGAACGCGAGCCCGGCCGCGCCGTCATGGACCAGCGCAACGAGCGATTCGTGCCGCACGTGCTCGCCGTCATGGTCGGCACCATCGTCGACTTCCCCAACAGCGACCGCACCTATCACAACGTCTTCTCGCTCTCGCGCGCCCGCAAGTTCGACCTCGGCCGCTACGCCGCCGGCAAGTCGAAGGCGGTGCGGATGGATCGGCCCGGTGTCGTGCGGGTGTTCTGCGACATCCACTCGCACATGAACGCGTTCGTGCTGGTCTTCAATCATCCGTTCTTCAGCGTCACCGAGGTCGACGGCCGCTACACCCTGCCGGCAGTGCCGCCAGGCACCTACACGGTCGTGGGCTGGTACGAGGGCGAACCGCGCACCACGCGGTCGGTGGTGGTGCCGCCGGGCGGATGGGCTGACGCCGACCTGGTCGTGCCGTAATGCGCGTGCTGGGATCGATCACCAACCGCATCTTCCTGGCCAGCGCGTTGCTGGCGATGCTGTCGATCGGCGCCGCGGTCTACCTGATCAGCGCGCGGATGACCCGCGAGACCGAAGCGGAGCTCAATCGCGACCTCACCGAAGCCGCGACACTGGTCGACGAACAGCGGCGCACCCAGTTCGAGAACGTCACCCGCATCGCGGTGTTGATTGCCGACCTGCCCAAGTTCAAGGCGGTGGTCGAACTGGCGGATCCGCCGACCTTGAAACCGATTGCTGCCGACTACCGGCGGCAGGCCGGTGCCGACCTGCTGCTGGTGACCCATCGCCGCGGCGAACTGCTGGCCGAGGCCGGGGAGCCGGCGTCGCAGCCCGTTTCGGCCGCCTCGCCCGACGTCCGGCGGGCCCTCGATGGCGAGGTGGCGCCGGCGTTCTGGCTGCACCCGCGGGGCGTCATGGAAGTGGTCAGCGTCCCGGTGACCGTGGGCCTCGAGCGCCCCGAGGTGTTCGGCGTGCTGAGCCTGGGCTACCTGCTCGACGACCAGCGCGCCGCGCAGTTCAAGCAGCTGACCGGCGCCGACATTGCGTTCGCCATGGACGGCCAGGCCCGCGCCTCGACCCTGCCGGGTTCGCGCGACGCGCTGGCGCCGCTGCTCTCGGCGACCGGCCCGACCCGCATCGTGATCGGCGGCGAAGAGTACGTGGCGCAGACGCAGGCGCTTGGCACGGCCACCGGCACCGCCGGTCCGGCGGCGATCGTGTTGCGCTCGCGCAGCGAGCGGTTGCGCACGCTGGGCGCCATCCAGGCGGCCCTCGGCGGCATTGCGCTCGGCGCGACGCTGCTGGCCATTGTCGTCAGCTACGGCGTCGCCCGCACCATCTCGCGGCCGCTGGCCACCATCACCGACCACATGCGGCAGATCGCCGCGACCGGCGACCTGACCCGGAAGATTCCCACGACACGGCGCGGCGGCTGGGATGATGACGACGCGCACATGCTGGCGACGACGTTCAACCTGCTGACCGATTCGATCGTCCGGTTCCAGCGCGAGGCCGGCCAGCGCGAGCGGCTGTCGTCGCTCGGCCGGTTGTCGACCGTGATCGCCCACGAGGTCCGCAACCCGCTGATGATCATCAAGGGCGCGTTGCGCACACTGGGCCGCGACGGCGCCACGGCCGCCGACGTGCGCGATGCCGCCACCGATATCGACGAGGAGATCGACCGGCTGAACCGCCTGGTGAACGATGTGCTCGACGTGGCTCGTCCGATCCGCTTCGACCCGGCTGCCACCGACATCAACCGGGTATGCCGCGACGCCGCCGGTGCGGTCTCGGCCGGCGCCCGGCACGGCATCGCGCTGGAACTGGCCCCGCGCCTGCCGGCCCTGGTCACCGACGGCGAGCGTTTGCGAACGGTACTGATCAACCTGCTGACCAACGCCCAGCATGCCGTGGATGCGACGCCCGGTGGCCAGGTGCGGCTGCTGACGGCCGCTCTCGGTGACGGCCGGGTAGCCATCACCATCCGCGACACCGGCCATGGCATTGCGGACGACGATCTGGCTCGCATCTTCGACCCGTACTTCACGACGCGTCGCGCCGGCACCGGGCTTGGCCTCGCCATTGCAAAGAACATCGTCGACGGTCTCGGCGGTTCGATCAGCGTCACGACCCAGGCAGGCGCCGGCACCGACTTCCGCGTCGAGCTCGGCGACGCGCCGGCCAGGGCCGAAGGATGAGACAGACGGTAGGCTAAGGGCACATGGCAGGCAGCATTCTTCTGGTCGACGACGAAGAAAAGATTCTCAAGACCCTCGGCCGGGCTCTCCGCGACGATGGGCACGAGGTGACGACCGCGTCGAACGCGCGCGAGGCGGCGCGCTGCCTGCACGCGCGGGCCTTCGACCTGATGGTGATCGACTTCCTCATGCCCGATCGCACCGGCCTGGACGTCATTCGCGACCTGGTGGCCTCGACGCCCGAAGCCGAGCGGCCCTCGATCGTGATGATGACGGCGCACGGCAGCATTGAGAGTGCCGTCGAGGCCATGAAGCTGGGCGCACGCGACTACCTGCAGAAACCGTTCGAGGTCGACGAGTTGCTGGTGCTGGCCCGCCGGGCGATGGACGATCAGCGGGCGCGCACCGGCTTGCGCTACCTGTTGAGCGAACGGGATGCCGAGTTCGATCACTACGGCATCATCGGCCGCAGCCGGCCGATCCGCGACGTGATCACGCGCGCGGAACTGGTGGCCGAATCGAAGAGCACGGTGCTCGTGACCGGCGAGACCGGCACCGGCAAGGAACTGGTGGCGCGCGCCATCCACGCCCGCAGCGCGCAGCACGCCATGCCGTTGATCAAGGTGAACTGCGCCGCCATTCCCGAAACGCTGCTCGAATCGGAGCTGTTCGGCCACGTCCGCGGCGCGTTCACCGGCGCGGCCTTCACGAAGAAGGGACGCTTCGCGCTCGCCGACGGCGGCACCATCTTTCTCGACGAGATCGGCACCGTCGCGCTCAGCGTCCAGGCCAAGCTGCTGCGGGTGTTGCAGGACCGGGAGTTCGAGCCGCTGGGCGCCGAGCGCACCCAGCGGGTGGATGTCCGGGTGATCACGGCCACCAATCGCGACTTGCGCCAGCTGGTGGCCGAGGGCAAGTTTCTCGAAGACCTGTTCTACCGATTGAATGTCATTCCGATCGAGATGCCGCCGCTGCGCGAGCGGCCTGAAGACATCCCGCTGCTGGTCGACCACTTCGTGCGCCGGTTCGCCGAGCGCACCGGCAAGAAGATCGAGGGCGTCGACGAGAAGGCGATGGCCGAGTTGCGCGGCTACGGCTGGCCGGGCAACGTCCGCGAGTTGGAGAACACGATCGAGCGCGGGGTGGTGCTGTCGACCGGCTCGCGGCTGAGCAGCCAGTCGGTGTGGCTGATGAGCGCCTCGGCGACGCCGGCGACCGCCGCCGTTCCGTCGCTGAAGCTGCACCAGAACCTCGAATGGGCCGAGCGCGAAACCATGCGGCGCGCGCTGGAGCAGGCCCGCGGCGTCAAGAAGGATGCGGCGGAACTGATGGGCATCAGCCAGCGCGCCCTCAGCCACTACCTGCTGAAGCATCGGCTTGAAAACTAGGGGCACCGCCGCGACCGCGGCATTTACGTCCACCGTAAGCGCTTACGCTGTGCGAACACCGCCGGCCTCACGCGGCGGCCCCTCCCCGTCTCGGCGCGCCGGCAAGCCGTTAGGCATCACCCTTGCTTAGACCATTGCAGGTGTCGTTCAACCTGACCTCTTTAAGTGATGCCATTGCCGCGGCGGGGACGGCGCTCCTGTTGGGTGTGACAGCAATGTCATCCGCTCAACAGGACCCTGCCGCGGCTTCTGCGCCCTTCGACTCGAATGCGAACGGCGGCGCCGTTCGCGTTCTCGCTCAGGGCAAGCCCTCTTCCGATCAGGGCGAGCCTCGGATCATTGACGTGGTGGCCAAGCGCTTTGCCTTCGAACCGGCCCGCATCGAGGTCAGCGAAGGCGAACGCATCCGCCTGGTGGTCACCTCGGCCGACGGGGTTCACGGCGTCGCCATCAAGAAGTTCAGGGTCGAGAAGAGCGTCCCTCGTGGCGGCCAGCCAATCACGATAGACTTCGTGGCATCCGCCGCAGGTGAGTACCCCATCCTCTGCTCGGAGTACTGCGGCAACGGCCACGAGGACATGACGGGCATGCTGGTTGTGGCCGCCAGGAAACAGTAGGAGCATTGCGTTGAGAATCGTGTTCTGTCGAGTTGTGCTGGCCGTGGTGATCTCCGCCGGCCTGGCCATGCCGGCGGCGGCCCAGGCGCCCCCGTCCGCGCAGGCACCGGCCGACGATCCAGATCTGGATCCCAATCACGCGCAGCCCGATTTCTATGTCGCGACCATGCCGACGAACCTGCGCCTGCCCAAGGGCAAGCTCGCGTTCCGGCTCACCCACCGCTTTCTGCGGCCGATGGGTGATGGCGATTTCGGCGACTTGGCGGCCCGGGCGTTCGGTTTTGATAGCGGCGCGCAGATTGGCGCCGACCTGAAGTTCGGGCTCTTTCGCGGCGGCCACATCGGCGTCTATCGCACCTCGGACCGGACCATCCAGTTCTCGGCGCAGTACGACGCGGTGTCACAGAAGTCGGCGCCGGTCGGCCTCGGCATCAACATCAGCGTCGATGGCACCGACAATTTCAGCGACGAGTACTCACCGGGTGCCACGCTGATCGTCTCGCGCGAGCTCGGCGAACGCGGTGCCCTCTATTTGCAGCCGTCATACGTGTCGAACACCAACATCGGCGTCACGCCGTCCGACGAAGACTACACGGTACTCGCCGGCCTCGGCGCGCGCCTGCGCGCCCGCCGAAACACCTACTTGTTCTTCGAAGCGTCGCCGCGCCTGGCCGGCTACAAGCAGGGCGTCACCATGATCAGCTTTGGCTTCGAACAGCGGGCCGGCGGGCACCTGTTCCAGCTCAACTTCTCGAACGGATTCGGCACCTCGCTGGCGCAGGTCGCCCGCGGCGGCACGTCGCAGGACGACTGGTACCTGGGCTTCAACCTGTCGCGTAAATTTTTCTAGGGGATACTGACGACATGACGCGAACGATTGGGATGGGACTGGCGGCGGCCGTGGTCATGGCCATGGCGGCGGCGTGCGGCGGCGGCAGCAGCGGGAGCAGTTCGACCCCGACCCCGACCACGCCAACACCAACGACCACGACGCCCCCGAGCACGCCGACCGACCTGGCGACCATCACGATCGGCGCCAACGGTTCCGTCAGCCCGTCAAGCGTAACGGTGAATCGCGGCGGCCGCGTCACCATGATCAACAACGACACCCGGGCGCACGACATGGCCTCGGATCCACATCCAGAGCACACCGGGTGCACCGAGCTGAATCAGTGGGGCTTCTTGCAGCCCGGTCAGTCGCGAACCTCGTCGAACCTGAACACCGCGCGAACCTGTACGTTCCACGACCACAATTTGCCGGCGAATACCGGGCTTCAGGGCCGCGTCGTCATTCAGTAGTCGTAGACGCCCTTGCCGACCTTGCGGCCGAGCCGTCCGTCGCGGACGTGCTGCTCGAGCAGCGGGCAGGGGCGGAACTTCTCGCCCAGCATCTTGTGCAGGTACTGCAGGATGCTGAGGCGGGTGTCGAGCCCCACCAGATCGACCAGCTCGAACGGTCCCATCGGGTGGTTCAGCCCGAGTTTCAGCCCCTTGTCGATGTCGCGCGCGCTCGCCACGCCGTCCTGCAGCATGTAGAACGCTTCGTTGCCGATCAGCGCGTTGATGCGCGTGGTGATGAAGCCCGGCGACTCCTTGACGAGCACCGTCTCCTTCCCCATCTTCTCCGACACGGCCTCCATCACGACGATCGTCTCGGCGGTGGTGTCGAGCGCCTTGACCACCTCGATCAACTTCATGCGATGCACCGGGTTGAAGAAGTGCATGCCCCCCATGCGTCCGGGATTGTCCAGGACTGCCGCCATCTCGGTGATGCTGAGCGCGGAAGTGTTGGAGGCCAGCACGGCGTGCGCCGGGGCGCCCGCTTCGACCGCCTTGAACAGCGCCAGCTTGAGATCGATCTTCTCGGGCGCCGCCTCGATCACGATGTCGGCGTCGCGCACGGCGTCGGCCACCACGGTGGCCAGGCGCAGGCGCGCGCGCATGGCGGTCGCATCGCCAGCCGCCACCTTTCCGAGTTCGACACCCTTCTGGATCACCGCGTCGATGGCGGCCTGGCCCTTGTCGAGCTGGGCCTGGGAGACGTCGAACAGGACGGTTTCGTAGCCCGCGGTCATGGCGGCGTGCGCAATGCCGTGGCCCATGGTGCCGGCCCCGAGAACTGCAACGGTCTTAACGTCCATGAAAGTCCGGCTTTCTTTTCTCGAGGTTCGCGGCAATGCCCTCGCGCGCATCGTCGCTCTCGAAGAGGCGCTGCTGCAGTTCGCGCTCAAGTGCCAGACCCTCGTGGAAGCCGACCTCGAGACCCGACTGCACCGCGCGCTTGATGTGGCCGACGGCCTTGCTGGCCTTGTTCGGTGGCGTGAACTGGACCGCGTAGTCGTGCACCGCGCCGGCAAACGACCGGCCGTTCAACTCGGCATCGCCCCACACGTGGTTGACGAGCCCCATGTCGCGGGCCGCTTCGAAACTGAACAACGTGCCGAGCGCCATGGTCTCGATCGCCTTGGCCTTGCCGACGATGCGGGCGAAGCGCTGGGTGCCGCCGGTACCGGGCAACACGCCGAGAGCGACCTCGGGCATGCCGATCTTGCCGCCACCCTGCCGGGCAATGCGGATGTCGGCCGCCATCGCCACCTCGAGGCCGCCGCCGACCGTGTGGCCGTTCAGTGCGGCGATCACCAGCTTGGGGGTCTGCTCGAGGCGGTTGAGCGTCTCGTTGGCGTGCAGGCAGAAGTAGTACTTGAACGACGGCTCGGCGTCCTTGAGCATGCCGATGTTGGCGCCGGCGCAGAAGAACTTTTCACCGGCTCCGGTCAAGACGATGACGTGGACGGCCGCGTCCATGCGGGCCGCGAGCACGGCCGCGTCCAGCTCCTGCATCATTTCGTAGGAGTAGGTGTTGGCCGGTGGATCGGTCAGCGTGATGGTGGCCACGCCGTCAGCGACGACCACCTGAATCTTGTTGTGGGTCATAGTCGGGAGTCGGGAGTCGGGAGTCGGGAGTCGGGGGGGGCGCTCCCGGTTCCCGGTTCCCGACTCCCGGCATTATTGTTCAGTCCTGACGTATTCGAAGTCGATCGGTTGACGGTTGATGCCGCGCTGCGGCGGGGCAATGTAGTTGGCGAACTGCCCCGGCTTGTAGACGGGCGTCGCCTGGATGCTGTGCAGGTAGCGCTTGTCGTCAGGCGACGGCAGCCATTCGTACTTGCGCCGCTCCCAGTCCTCGGTGCTCAGCTGGTTGCCGAACGGATCGAAGTGCTTGTCGGCGTAAACGCCGACCTTGCGATTGAAGCGTCGCGACGGCAGGGTGATGCGTTCGGACATGCCGTGCGCCTCGAGGACGCGCTTGTTCCAACGATCGACGCCGGCCTGGCAGTCGCCGACGTACCAGTCGCGCAGCACCTCGTTGAGCGCGTTGCGCATGGGCACTTCTTCGCGAATGATCAAGCCGCTGTCGTCCATCATGTCGAGGACGTACATGTTCCCCGCCAGGATGTGGTCATCGTCAAACTTGTCCTCTTCAGCGCGGCCCTTGAGGCCGTTCGAGAAGTAAGCGGCGGCGTTGCTCGAGACCTCGCTACCGTGCAGATCGAGGCTCTGGCTGAACCAGAAATTCACGAACTTCTGGATCAGCGGCAGGTCGATGCCACCGTGCTTGCGGACGTCGCCCGAGAAGCCGGTTTCGCGCAGCAACTGGCAGGTGCGCTCGAGAATGCGGGCCAGCCCGCTCTCGCCCACGAACATGTGGTGGGCTTCTTCGGTGAGCATGAACTTGGTCGTGCGCGCCAGCGGGTCGAGCGAGCTTTCCGACAGCGAGAGCAGCTGAGACTTGCCGTCGCGATCGGTGAACATCGTGAAGGCGAAGAAATCGAGCCAGGTGTCGATCGGCTCGTTGAACGCCTCGAGCATGCGGGGCGTGTCATCGTTGCCGCTGCGGCGCTCGAGCAGCGCCTCGGCTTCTTCGCGGCCGTCGCGGCCGAAGTACGAGTGCAGCAGGTAGACCATCGCCCAGAGGTGGCGGCCCTCTTCGACGTTGACCTGGAACAGGTTGCGCAGGTCATACAGGCTCGGGCAGTGCGCGCCGAGCGAGCGCTGTTGTTCGACGCTGGCAGGCTCGGTGTCGCCCTGGATGACGATCAGGCGGCGCAACTGGTTGCGGAACTCGCCCGGCACTTCCTGCCACACGGGCTGGCCCTTGAAGTCGCCGAAGCCAATGCGGCGATCGGGCACCGGCTCGGCCAGGAAGATGCCCCAGCGATACTCGGGCAACCGGACGAAGTCGAAGTGCGCCCAGCCGGCGGCATCGACGCTGATGGCGGTGCGCAGGTAAACCTGGTGGCTGTCCTGGAACCCCGGCGGGCCCATGTCGCGCCACCAATCCAGGTACGCGGGCTGCCAGTGCTCGAGTGCCCGCTGCAGCCGCTTGTTGCCGGCAAGATCAACGTTGTTGGGAATTTTTTCCGCTGAAATCATACGCGTGCCCTTGTGACGTCAAACCGCGGTGCGTGGATCCGGTCCTTTGTGGCGACAAACCTTCAGGTTTGTCGTCACTTAGGTCCGCTTGAAATCGAATGTGGGGCGGCCTTCGCGGCCATAGGTCATCAACGCGCCGCGCTCGCCCACCGCGTTCGGCCGCTGGAAGATCCAGTTCTGCCAGGCCGTCAGGCGACCGAAGATCTTGGTCTCCATCGTCTCTGGTCCGGCGAAGCGCAGGTTGGCCTCCATGCCGGTCAGTGCGTCGGGAGAAAACGCCGCCCTTGCTTCGACCGCCATGCGGACCTCGTCGTCCCAATCGATGTCGTCGGGCGCCGAGAACACCAGCCCGGCGGCCAGGGCCGTCTGCGCGTCCATGGGGCCGTCGTGGTGCAACGCCTTGTCCGTCGAATCGGGCTCGCCGAGGAACCGCACCTGCAGGCGCGTCAGCCCATTGCTCATCGGATAGGCGCCGCCGTTCATGGGCGACAGCTCGATGGTGTTGGCCTCGTCCGGATGATCGATCATGTAGGCGCGATCCGCGGCCAGCACCAGTTCGAACAGCGTGCCGGCGAACGCGTTGCCCGGTTCAATCAGCGCGAAGAAACTGCGCGAGGTCAGGTCGACGCGCTTCAGGGTGCGGCGAATCAGGCTGATGATCTCGCGCACGAGCCAGTCGGACTTGTTCGCATCGAGCGCGGCGTCCACGGCGAGAACCGCCTTCGGGTCGCCGGTCGCGCGCACCAGCACGGTGCCGATCTCCGGTTCGTTGAGACGCAGGCGCAACAGCGTGTCGTCGAGCTCGCGGAACGCGCGAATGGCCCACGACTGGTCCCCCGCCGTGGCAAACTCAGCGGCCGTGGTGGGCTGGGGCGAATCGGGCGCGCTAATCGTCAGCTCGCACACGCGCTTCGCGCGGTCGATCGTGCCCTTCACATACTTGTAGGCGATGGTGTCGCCATCAATTGCGGGCGACAGGGGGCCGAGCGCAATGCCGGGGCCGCTCTTGGGCCGGTCGGACTTGGCCGCCAGTTCCTGCGCGCGCTTGGCGACGGCTTCCTGGAACTTGCTGGTGGGATAGACCGCATCCACAAACCGCCCTTCCACGGCGCGCTTGCCGCGCACGCCTTCGGTCAGCGTGCTGAAGTCGTCGGCGAGGTCGCGGCGCACCTTGCGCTTGTCGACGACCCGGGTCAGGCCGCCCGTGCCAGGCAAGACGCCGAGCAGCGGCGTCTCCGGCAGACCAACCGACGCACTGCCATCGTCCACCAGCAGGATCTCGTCGCAGGCGAGCGCCAGCTCGTATCCACCGCCGGCGCAAATGCCGTTCACGGCGGCCATGAACTTGATGCCGCTGTGCGCGCTCATGTCCTCCATGCCCAGGCGCGTCTCGTTGGTGAACTTGCAGAAGTTCACCTTGAAGGCGTGGCTCGATGAGCCGAGCATGAAGATGTTCGCGCCGGCGCAGAAAATGCGCGGCTTGAGGCTGGTGAGCACCACGGCGTGAACTTCGGGATGCTCAAAACGCAAGCGCTGAAGCACGTCGGCCAACTCGATGTCGACGCCAAGGTCGTAGGAGTTGAGCTTCAGCTTGTAATCGTTGGGCCGCAGGCCGGCGTCCTCGCGCACATCCATCGCCAGCGTGGCGACGTTGCCATCGACGGTCAGCTTCCAGTGCTTGTACTGATCGGGGGACGTTTCAAAGGTGACCGAGGGAGCGGTAGCGGTGTGTTCCACAACCGGAGTTTACTACGTCTTTAAACGCTCGTTCAAATGTATACTAGGACGCCGGGTTGAATTTCCCTCCCCATGGATTGGGGAAATTCAACCCGGCGTCATTGACATGGCCAAGACTGCATCGACGACGGACCGACGGACCGAGATCCTGAAGAGTGCTGCCGCGGCCTTCCGCCGTCGCGGGTACCACGGCGCCAGCGTCGACGAAATCGCGTCGGCCCTCGAGATGACCAAGGGCAACCTCTACTACTACTTCAAGAACAAGGAAGAGATTCTCTTCGCCTGCCACGAGTACTCGCTCGATCTCCTGCTGGCGCTGATGGCCGATGTGCAGGCCGACACCTCCACGCCGGACGCCAAGCTTCGCAAGCTCGTGCTCGCCTTCATGCACCTCATCCTCGACGAGCTGCATGGCACCGCCCTGACCCTCGATCCTGAGGCGCTCTCGCCCGTCCTGCTCAAGCGGGTCATCGCCAAGCGCGACCAGTTCGACCAGGGCGTGCGCGCCATCATCCAGCAAGGCATTGACGAAGGCCAGTTCAGGCCCGGCGACCCGAAGCTGATCGAGTTCGCCATGATGGGCGCGATCAACTGGATCCCGAAGTGGTTCGACCCGCAGGGGCCGGCGACCTCGGATCAGATTGGCGACGCCTTCGCCGACTACCTCGTCGGCGGCCTGCTCAAGAAGTAGCCCCCTCCCCAACCAGTTCGGGATTCGCCACGGCTTCGCGGGTATGCTTACGCCCGGTCACCCAAGGAGCCCCCCGCCATGGAGAAGATCGTCCGCGATGCGATCGCCCGCATCGACGTCGTCTACAACGGGTCCAGCGCCAGCCGCGGCACCGGCGCCCTGGTCAGCGATCGCCTCGTCCTGACGGCGCTTCACGTGGTCGCCGATCGTAAGGCCTCGCCGCCGGTCCCCTATCCCGGCACCATCCTTCTGACATTTCCGGGCGGCGCCACCGAGGCGCGCATCCTCGACACGTTCCTGGATGCCGAGGGCGACTGGGTCTTGCTGGAGTGCGTGACGCCGCCGCGCACCCGGCCGCTGCCCCTCGCCGACCTGAATGAACGGGACGCAAGTTTTGTCACCTATGGATTTCCTGACGCCCAGCCGACCGACGGCATGGTCCAAAGCGGCAGAATCGAGAACTCCAACGGCAAGATCTTCGGCGTCGATGCGATCCAGTTGTTCAGCGACCAGGCGGCCGCCGGCAACGGCGCGCCGGTCAAGGGACTGTCTGGCGCCCCGCTGATCGTCGAGAACGCGCTGGCCGGCGTCATACGGGTGTCGCTGATGCAGGACCAGCGCAACGTGGCCGGCACCCTGTACGCCTGCCCGGTGCCGGTGATTGTGGATCGATGTGGCGAGCTGCTGCCGTTGCCGGATCCGTGTCGCGGCCTGCCGGGACTGACGCGGCGCCCCCTGCCGCCGACACCGTTTCGGTTTCTCGATCGGTTCACGGACCAGGACGCCGAGATCTTCTTCGGCCGCAACGCCGACATCCGAGCCCTCTACGACCGCCTCACGCGGGATGAAGCAGAGCCGATTGTGCTCCTCTATGGCCAGTCGGGTGTGGGCAAGTCGTCGTTCCTGGATGCCGGCGTGCGCCCGCGGCTCGAGCGAACCCACGACGTTCGATATGTCGCGCGCGATCCGAACGCGTCGCTGCTCGATACAGTGCAGCGCGCGCTCACCGGCGAACCCGACCTGACCAAGACGACACCAGAGCGGTTTGCCGAGGTCTGGATGCGCGCCGAACTGAAGGCCGGCCGTCCGGTCGTTGTCATTCTCGACGAGCTGGACCGGGCCTTCAGCCGGCCACGCCCGGGTGGTGATGAAGTGGCGCAGTTCTTCCGGGCCGTCGAGGCGCTGGGGCGGGCCGGCGAGCGGCCGGCCGGGCGATTGGTGCTGACCTTTCGAAAAGACTGGCTCCCCGAAATCCAGCAGCAACTCGACTCACGACAGCAGAGTTATTCAAAAGTCTTCCTGAACTCGCTGGATCGCGCCGCCATCGTCGAGGTGGTCAAGGGACTCACCACGACGCGCCGGCTTCGCGAGCAGTACGGCCTCGAGATCGATCCGGCACTCCCCGGGTTGATCGCCGACGACCTGCTGGAAGACCGTTCGTCGGCAATTGCGCCGACCTTGCAAATTCTATTGAGCAAGTTGTGGAACGAGGCCTGCGCCCAGGACCAGTCGGCGCCACGTTTCAGCGAGCAGCAGTACGGGGCGCTACGAAGCAAGGGCCTGCTGCTCGGCGACTTCTTGCAGCAACAGCTCCAGCACATCCGCCAGCACGAACCCGAGCTGGTTGACTCCGGCTTCGCGCTCGACGTGCTGGCGTATCACACCACGCCTCGGCTCGGAGCCGAGCAACGCAGCAAGCTCGAACTCGAGACGACCTATGCGAGCCGCGTTCAGGACCTTCGAACGCTCATCGCGCTGTGCCTGGAAACCTACCTGCTGGTCGATCCGGGGGGCGATGGCAGCGGCCAGCACGGCGCCACGCGCCTGGCGCACGACAGCCTGGCACCGCTCGTCCGTGCCGCGTTCGACAGCTCGATCAGTCCCGGGCAACGCGCGCGGCGAATGGTCGAAGGACGCAGGCCGCAAGCCGGTGACGGTGAGGGAGGGTTGCTCGACGAAGCCGACTTGAGGCTGGTCCGCCGCGGACTCAAGGGGATGCGCGACCTCACACCGGCCGAACAGCGATGGCTGGACGCGAGTGACCGCCGGCTGCGCCTGAGCCGGTATGCGGTCCGCGCCTTCGCCGTGTCACTCGCGGCATCGCTGGCGTGGGGGGCCTACGAATTCTCGCTGAAGGTCAAGCGCGAGGCCGAGATCCGCCAGCCGCTGCTGGCACTCGGATGGAGTTACGTCCATGCGAACAACCCGCACCCGCACGAGATTGCCGCCAGCCTGGCAGCCGACGCCGAACTGGATGCGGTCAACGAGCAACTGCGCCGCGATCGCGCCGCCTCGGGAACCGACGATGGGCCGGCCGGTAGCGATAGCCGTGCGGGCGAGACGGCCTTGCAATACAAGCCCGAGGGCGTGAATGCGGCCGCGGTCATCACCGAGTTGCGCAAGTCGTTCTCGGTCGTAGACAGCGGCGAACACCTCTCGAGCGCGTCGCCGGCCGGCAACGGCGGGGTCATGCACGTCGTGCACTACGGCGAGGGGGTCTCCCGGATTGCCGTGCAGAAAGTGGCCTACACCCTGGTCCGTGCCGGCGTCACGGTGTGCGACATCAGTTCGTTCGACAACCCCGTTCGGCAGGCAGGCATCATCCGAGTCGGGCCGTGTCCGCCGGAGAACATGGCCTCGCCGTGGGACGTGGCCAGAATTCGCAACTTCGCCTCAACCGACGTCATCGATCCGGTGTTCCGCCGTCTCCCGGACCTGCGAACGTTGGGACTGCCCGCCGAGACGCTCGGCCTGCCGAGCGAACGGCCGGTCGGGACCGAGGGGTCGTACCAGGTGTTCGAGCGGGGACTGGCGCTGTGGATTGAGTCGGAGAACTCGGTGATCAACGTCCTGACGACCGATGGCGTCTGGCGCGAGTTCCATGACGACATCCCCGCGAGCCAGGACCTGGTGCTGCCCGCCAACCCGGCCGCAAAGCTGTTCAACCCCACCGGCGGGTTTCGGCGCGTCTGGCTGCAGCACAAACTCGAGACGCTGCTGGGGTGGCCGCAGGCGGCGGAGGTGGGCGTGCCGGACTTGACGCTGCAGCATTTCGACGCCGGCTTCATGCTGCGGCCGCAGCAGGCGTGGCCACCACGGACCCTTGAACCGGGGTCGGTGATGGTCATCGCCACCGAGGTGGAACACGCCGAGGGCAAACATGACGAAGTCGGCAGGTGGACAACCGCGAAGCCCCGCCGCTAGGACCTCGCGCCGTGCTGCGCGCTACTTCGCGGTCTCGCCCGGCTTCAGCTTCAGCACCTCGATGCCCGACCCGGCCAGGTGCTGCTCGAGTTGCGCGACCGTGCCGGTGAGCATCGGGAACGTGTCGCAGTGCATGGGCACGACCAACCTCACGCCCAGCCACTTCGCCGCGATGGCCGCGGTGTCCGGGCCCATCGTGAAGCGATCACCGATGGGCAGGAACGCGATGTCGGGCTTGTAAAGCTCGGCGATCAGCTTCATGTCACCAAACAGCGCGGTGTCGCCGGCGAAGTAGATCACCTGCCCGTTCTCGAGCGTGATCACGAAGCCCGCGGCTTCGCCCAGGTAGTGCACACCGTTGTCCTCGAAGCTGCTGCTGTGGCGCGCGTCGGTCATGGTGATGCGCAGGCCCTTGGTCGTGATCGTCCCGCCCTTGTTCATGGGCTCGAAGTTCTGCAGGCCCTTGGTCTCGAGGTGACGATACACCTCCCAGACCGCGACGACCGGGGCGCCGGTCAACTTGGCCATGGCCGCGACGTCAGTGAAGTGGTCGAAGTGACCGTGCGAGACCAGGATCAGGTCTGCCTTCGTCGGCCGCGCGGACTCCGGGAACATGGGGTTGCCCGTGTACCACGGGTCGAAGAGCAGTTCTTTTCCTCCCGGCGTCCGCAGCCGGAACGAGGCGTGGCCCAACCAGGTAATTTGTAAATTCTGCATTTGGTGATCTCTTGATGTGGTGATCTGGGGAGCGAGGTGGTGATCGAATGATCTGGTGATCGGTTGAGCGTCTCTTCGGCGACGATGCCGAGCTTCGCGACGAACTCTGCCCGCGACCGGGCACGTGACGATACCCGGTAGTTTGCCCCGACCGACGTCGCCGCGTCCAGTAACTGGTCCGCCGGCGTCCGTCCGGTCGGCAGCTTCCTTACCTCCGCACATAGCGCGATCACGTTCGTGGCGAAGGCCATGCTTCGTCGTTCGAGTTCTGGTCTCTGTATCCAACCGAGTGGTGCATTCGGCGTGCCGCTCGGTTTTGGGCGAATTCTCGAAACTCCGGGATCTGCGGTACGCAGTTGCTGCGCCGCCAGGCCGGGCGACGTGCCGCAGTTTCCGCCACCAAATCAAGAGATCAACCGACCGGTCGCGAGATCACCCGATCATAAGCTCAAGACATCGATCACCACATCAATACATCAAGAGATCATCCGATGTGCGACTTCAGCTACACTTGAGAGGAGATGGTCGAAGCGCCGCTGCATTTCATCAAGCCGAGGGAACCCAAGCCGGAATGGCTCAAGGTCCGAGCCCCGGGGTCCGAAAACTACCTGCGCCTGCGCGGCATCATGCGCGACCTCAAGCTGAACACGGTCTGCGAGGACGCGCACTGCCCCAACATCGGCGAGTGCTGGCACCATGGCACGGCGACGTTCATGATCCTGGGCGATGTCTGCACACGCGCCTGCACCTACTGCGCCGTCGCGCACGGCCGGCCGGCGACCCTCGACATCGACGAACCGCGGCGCGTCGGCGAAGCCGTCGAGAAGATGGCGCTGAAGTACGCCGTCATCACCTCGGTCGACCGCGATGACCAGGCCGACGGCGGCGCCGGCATCTTCGCCGAGACCATTCGCGAGATCAAGGCGCGCCTGCCCGAGTGCCGGGTTGAAGTGTTGATTCCGGACTTCAAGGGCGAAGAATCATCGCTGCGGACCGTGCTTGACGCGCGTCCGGACGTGTTGAACCACAACACTGAAACCGTGCCACGGCTGTATCGCGCAGTCCGTTCGGGCGGCAAATATTCGCGTCTGCTCGAACTGCTCGACCGCTCGCGCAAGTACGCGCCGGACATTCCGACCAAGACCGGCATGATGATGGGATTGGGCGAGGAACACGACGAGGTCGTGCAGGTGTTCAAGGACTTGCGCGAGGTCGGCGTGTCGATCCTGACGCTGGGCCAGTACCTGCGCCCGTCGAACGATCACGCGGTGATGACGCGCTACTACCACCCGGACGAGTTCCGCGAGCTGAAGCGCATTGCCCTGGGCCTGGGCTTCGCGCACGTCGAAGCCGGCCCGCTCGTCCGCAGCTCGTACCACGCGCACGAACAGGCCGACGCGGCTGACGCGGCCCTTCGACTCGCGGGCCACACCTAGAACGTCCGGCCCGCTCGCTCAGGACAAGCCCTCGGCAACCGCCGCCAAGCGGCGGCTGCCGCGGCCACACCCGCTACTGCATTTCCTTCTGAAGGTTCTGGATGCGACCCACCAGGCCGCCCATCATGGCGCTGACGGTGCCGGAGTAGCCCTTGTACTTCTCGGGGAGCTTCCACTCGGCGGCCAGTTGTTCGGGCGTCTTGCCGGCCTTGAGGCCCGCCTGCATCCACGCCGCCAGCTCCTTGTTGAAGTCCGAGAACTCCTTCAGGTCGGCCCAGGTCGTCTGCGCCTGGGTGTGGCCGTTGATGATGGCATCGACGTTCGGGATGCCGGCGTGCGCCTTCGCCAGCGTCTCGCCAATCTGGCGCATGCTGCCGCCGTTGTTGGAGTCAATCAGCGGCACGCCCTTGTTGGCGAAGATATCGCCCGAGTGCATGACGCGGTGGGCCGGGAACACGACGAAGGCATCGCCGTTGGTGTGTCCGGGACCGAAGTAGTAGAGGTCGACCTGGTCGGCACCGGACCCGATGGTCATCTTGTCCTTGAAGGTGCGCTTGGCCATGCCGACGTTCTTGTGTTCCTTGAAGATCGGCATCTTCTCCATGTTGACCTTGGTGGCCTCGTGCGTGACCACATCAACCGATGCGGGAAACTCGACGTTGCCACTGACATGATCGCCGTGCGTATGGGTGTTGATCAGCCGAGTGACCGGCTTCGGCGTAAGTTCCTTGATCTTGGCGAGAATGGGCGCGCCCCAGCCGGGGTTCTTCGCATCCACCACCGTCACGCCGTCCGCGGTGACGAACACGGCGGTGTTCCCGCCGCCGCCGCGCAGGACGAAGAGGTTGTCCTTGACCTTCTCCACCTCGATCACCTTCGGCGCATCCGCCGCCGGTTGCGCGTACAACGTCGCGAATCCGCCAACCGCAATCAAGATTCCCAAAACCACTGCTCGTCTCATCGCTGTCTCCCGTACTTTGTTCCCGTCAAGGAGTGCCACCCCGTCAAGGAGTGCCGCCCCGTCACTGTCCTAGCAAGTAACACACTTGTGGTTGTTGATCGCCCCAAGGCTCTCGAGGAGCTTGATGGTGTCGGGATACGGCTGCGTGCGCTGCACCGGGCCATTCGCCACGTCGATGGTCGTCTGGCCGGCGCGATTGTAGCGCTTCACGTCCGCGCCCTTTGACGCCAGGTAGCGCACCATCTCGGTATCGCCGCGGGCGGCGGCGTTGTGCACGACGGTGTTGCCGTCCTGGTCGGTGACGTTCACGTCGAAGCCCAGGTCCTCGACGAGATACTTCACCGCCGGCAGCATGCCGCTTGGCGCCGTGTGGTGCGAGTTGCCCGCGAAGCCCGTGGAGTAACCTGGGCCCGCCGCCGCCAGCAGCGGCGACGCGCCAGGACCGCCGATCGGCAATACGGGCAATCCCGACTTGTCGGTACCGGCCGCGGGATCCTCGGGGCCGCGTCGCGAGAACAGCTTCATGGTGGGAATGAACGGATCGGCGCCGTGCGCGACCAGCAGCTTCATGGCCGCGACGTCGGCTGCGTACGCCGCCCGCCAGAACGCCGTCGCGCCGGCTTCGTCCACGCCCGACTGATCGAAGTTGTAGCCCGAGTACCAGACCTTGCGGCGCACACGCGCGTTGGGGTCGGCGCCCTTGTCGAGCAGGAGCTTCATCATATCCAGGTAAGTGCGCGATTGCTGCAGGTGCGCGCGCGGTTGCGGATAGGCCGCAATCGGCGCCCACTGCACGTTCAGCGTCGCATAGAGCGGCGACACGCCGGCATCGCTCGTCAGGTTGGGATTGGCGCCCTTCTCGACGAGGTAGGCCGCCAGGTCGAGATGACCGTTGATCAGCGCCACCAGCAGCGGCGTCGCGCGATCGCCGGGACTGGGGGCATTCAGGTCGACGCCGCCTTCCGCGAGCGCCCGCACCGCATTGGCGCTGCCCTGCCGAACGGCGAAGTGCAGCGCGGTCAGCCCGCCCTGCGCGCCGATCAGCTCGTTGTAGCGATAGCCGCGCGTCACGCCGGGCACATCGACCCGTCCGGGCACCGCGGCCGGACCGCGACCCTCGCCCTCGGGAGTCGTGAGCGCCTTCAAGTCGGCGACGGTGGACGCCATCTTCCAGTCGGCGCCTCTCGCCAACAGCAGGCGAACGACGTCGGCGCGATCGAGACCGGCGGCGACCATCAGGGCCGTCTGGCCGTAGGTCTTTTCTTTCGCGTTGATGTCGGCGCCCACTTCCACGAGGCGGGTGACGGTTTCGGCGTTACCGGACCGGGCCGCCAGCATGAGCGGCGTGGCGCCGGTTACCGTGGCAAGGTTGGCCTCGGCGCCGGCGGCGATCAAGGAGGCCGCGACCTGTGCCTGGCCCGACTGGCTGGCCAGGTGCAGCGGCGTCAGGCCGCCGAGCCGCGTGGTCGCGCGGACGTTGGCGTCGGCCGACAGCAGCATCTGGGTCATGGCGACGTCGCCGTTGGTGGCGGCCCAGTGCAGGGCGGTCATGCCGTCGCCCTGGGCGGCGTTGACGTCGACGCCGGCCTTGAGGAGGGCCTTCACTGCGGCGGCGTCGCCGGCTTTCGCCGCGTCGGCCACGGTGTTATTGGCGTGAAGGCCGACGGCAAGAAGCATCAGGATGCAGGACGTCGCAACGGTCCGGCTAAAGCCGGACACCACATGGAGTCGGCTATAGGCGGACGCCACATTGAGCGGCTGCCCAAGCCCCAAGCCCCAGGCCCCACGCCCTTTCGTCATGACTGCACCGCGTTCAAGTCGAGGGCGGCGGTGCTGTCGCCGAACTGGTTGACGTCGACGCCAATGCCCCGCAGCGCGCTCAGCATGGCGTTGGCCATCGGTGTGCCGTCGGCCGCGCGCACGTGGCGGTTGCCCTTCAGCGCGCCGCCGGCCTTGCCGGCGAAGAACAGCGGGCAGCGCTTGTGGTTGTGCAGGTTGGAATTGCCCATCGCCGAGCCATAAATGATCAGCGAGTTGTCGAGAGCGTTACCGTCCTGGTCGGGAATGGCCTTCAGCTTGGCGAGCAGGTACGGCACCAGGCCGACGTGGTAGGTGTTGATCTTCTGGAAGTCGGCGATGCGTTCGTCGCGGTCCAGGTGATGCGAGCCGGTGTGGAAGGCGGCGGTCGAGCCGCTGCCGGGGAACACGCGGTTCGAGACATCGCGGCTGAACTTGAACGAGAAGATGCGCGTCGTGTCGGCCGCGAAGGCCACGGCCTGCAGGTCGAACATCAGCTTGACGTGCTCTTCGAACGAATCGGGCACGCCGACCGGGGCCCCGGGCAGCTCGCGCGGTTCGCCGGTCTGGTTCGAGGCTTCGACCTTCTGGATGCGGCGCTCGATCTCGCGGACGTCCTCGAGGTAATCGGACAACCGCGCGCGATCGGCGGCGCCCAGGCGCTTGCTGAGGTCGGCCACCGAATCGGTGACCCAGTCGAGGATGCTCTGGTCGTCCTTGCGCCGGGCGCGGCGCGCTTCCGGGGTGGCGCCGACACCGAAGAGTTGATCGAAGACCGCGCGCGGATCGCGAATCATTGGCAGCGGATCGGTCGGCGAGGCCCAGCTGATGGTGTCGGTGTAGACGCACGAGTAGTTGTAGGAGCAGCCGCCGGCCTGGTCGACGTTCTCGATGCACAGCTGCATCGATGGGATCGGCGTGGCCTGGCCGTTGGTCTGCGCGTAGATCTGGTCGAACGAGGTGCCGGCAAACACGTCGGAGCCCTGGGTCTGCTTGGGCTTGGCCTGGGTCAGGAACACCGCCGCGGTGCGGAAGTGATCGGCGCCGATCTCGGGGGCCGCGAACGCCTCGGCGTTGCGGGCGTCGGTGTTGCTGACAATCGTGAGGTAGTCGCGATAGGGCTCGAGCGACTTCATCGCCGTCGGGCTCAGGTCGAAGGCGCTCCCCACTTGCGCGGGCGCCCACATGTTCTGCTTGATGCCGTAGGTGGTGCTCCCGGCGGCACCGTGCACCATCTCCATCGCAATCAAGCGCACCGGACGCTTGCTACCTTGTGCGAACACCGTGCCGGCCGGCGTCATGGCATCCAGGAACGGCAGGGCGACAGTCACGCCCATCCCCTTGAGAACGGCGCGGCGAGAGAGATGCTGGCGAGTGATGAACATGGTCTATTCCTGGCGCCCGGAGGCCGCGGTCGTCGTGGTGGTTGAGGTCTCGGTGGCCGGCGTGCGCGCCATCTGGAACGCACTCGACTGCACAATGCCGTTGATGAACGCGCTCATGCGGTAGTTCTGCGCCTGGGCGCCGCGGATGATTCGGCGGACGGCCGGCATGTCGGCCGCCTCGACGCGGCGGCCGAGGGCGTAGGTCATGAGGCTGCGCGTGAAGCTCAGGAGCACGGCATCCTGGTGACGCAGCAGTGCGGCGCGCAGCCCTGCGGGACCGTTGATGGCGGTGCCGTCATAGAGCACACCGGTGGGATCCACCGCGGTGCCGCCGTCTTTCACCCGCCACTTGCCGGTGGCATCGAACGGCTCGAGCGCGAGGCCCAGCGGATCGATCACCTTGTGGCACGAGGTGCAGGCCGGGTTGCTGCGATGCTGCTCCATGCGCTCGCGCACGGACAGCACGCGGCCGGTGTCGGCGGTGCCTTTGGTCTCCTCGAGCGCCGGCACGTTGGGCGGCGGCGGTGGCGGCGGCGACCCGAGCAGCACCTCCATCACCCACTTGCCGCGCATGACCGGCGAGGTGCGGTCGGCAATCGAGGTCAGCGTCAGCACGCTGCCGTGGCCGAGAATGCCGCGGCGCTCGTCGGGCACCGCCACGCGGCGGAAGGCCGGGCCGGTGACGTTCGGGATGCCGTAGTGCCTGGCGACACGCTCGTTGACGAAGGTGTAGTCCGCGGTCAGCAAATCCAGGATGCTGCGGTCTTCACGCACCAGACTCTCGAAGAACAGCTCGGTCTCTTTCTTCAACGCCAGCGACAGCGTCTGGTCCGAGTAGGGAAACAGGATTGGATCCGGGATCACGCGCTCGAGATCCTGCAGGCGCAGCCACTGCGACGCAAAGCGCGTGGCGAGGGCATCGGCGCGCGGCGCTGCCAACATTCGCTTGGTCTGCCTCGCCATGGCGCCAGGCGCTGCCAGGCCGCCGCGGCCCGCCACCTTCAGCAGTTCGGCATCAGGTCCCGTGCCCCACAGGAAGAACGACAGCCGCGATGCCAACTCGTAGTCGGCCAGCCGGTATCCGGCAGTCGTCAGCCGCGCCGGCTGCTCCTCGACACGCAACAGGAACTGGGGGCTGGCGAGAATCGCCTCCAACGCCTTGGTCACGCCGAACTCGAAGTGTTTGTCCTTGCGGCCGCGCTCGTAGAACGACATCAACCGCGCCAGGTCTTTCTCGGCCACCGGCCGGCGGAAGGCCTGGGTGGCGAGATTGCGGACGATCTGCGTGGCGCACACCGTTTCGTCGGCGGCCGACAGCGGCCGGCAGGTGAACACCGCGCGGCGGCTGGGCGTGTCGGACACCCCCGTCACCGTGTGCGGGCCGATGATGCTGAGGCTGCGCAGGTGCGGCAGCGTGGTGATGCCGTAGGCGATGCCGATCTCGGTATCGGCCATGGTGTGATCGATCGGGGCGACCAGGTCGTTGATCAAGCCCTCGAAACGCTGGATGAACGCGGCGGTCACGCGGTGCGGGCCGGCCTTGACGCTGAGCGGCGCGCTCTTCACCGTGAGGCCGGTCTTCTCTTCGCTCATCCGCGGGTTGATGTCAAACACGGCGAGCCGGGCGCCATCCACCGACACTTCAATCTGCTCGCCGGGCGCGGTATTGCCGAACAGGAAGCCGAGCGGCTCGGCGAAGAAGTCCATGCTGAACACGTACTCGCCGTCGGCCGGGAAGATGTGCTCCACCGAAATGCCGCCACGCGTGCCGGGCGGGGCGCCCTCGACACGTTCCATCTGCGATGCGGTCTTGGGCAACTTGAAGGTGGCCTGCGTGGCGGTGCTTTCCGGATCGCCAATCGCGAGCATCGCGATGCGGCTGGCCGCGCGCAGGTAGCCTTCCATCAAGGTCGGCGAGAACGTCTGCACGTCGGCGACGTTGTCGAAGCCGTCGCTGATGGTGTCGGCGGGCAGGAACGCCGTCACGTCCACATCGAGGCCGCCAAGCAGGTACTTGATCTCGCGCGCGTACTCGGCGCGGTTCAGCCGCTGGAACGGCCGCCAGCCCGGGTCAGGATCGGCAGCCGCGAGCGCATCCATGCGCGACTCGAGCGCTCCAACGAACTGCGTCATCACGCCAGGTGCCGGCCGCTTCGCGCCGGCCGGCGGCATCATGCCGGCGCGCAGCTTGTGAATCATTTTCTCGGTGACGTCACGCTCGGACGCGGCCTGCTTGGTGTCCCACCCCGCCAGCGACAGCCCACCGGCCTTGCCGCGCTCGCTGTGGCACGTGGCGCAGTACTGCGACACGAACTCGGACTGCGCGGCGGGACCAAGGCCAACGCTGTGCGACGCCACCGGGGCAATGGCTGGCTTCTGAGGGGCCTGCCCGCGAGCCGCGACGGCCCCCGCGACCAGGAACAGAACTACCGGGACCGAAATGAGGTGCTGCACTGCGCAGAAGTATAGGCCAGCGGGCGGGCAAACCGCCGCCTTTCCTGACGGCCCTTTTCAGGGGAGATTCAGCTCATCGCAGAGCTTGATGAACGGCAGCACCGTCACCTTGCCGCTCTCGTAATGCCGGTCGCCGAGGTGGGTCTGATAGAAACGCGGAATCGGCGTCCGTTCCGCGAAGTACTTGATGGCCGGGGCGATCGCCTTCTCGCCCGACTTGCATTCGACGGCAAACAGCGGCTTGCGGTCCCGCAGCACGACGAAATCGACCTCGCGCCGATCCGCATCGCGCAGGAAGCGCAGTTCCATGCGAGCGCCCTCGGTGTCTTCGAGCCAATGGCAGTACTTGAGGAGCTGCGCGGCTACGAGATTCTCAAATCGCGGCCCTGGCTCGTCGACGCTCGCCCAATCCCACAGGTACAGCTTTCGTTCCTTCTTCACGGCGCGCACGCGAGGCGGGCCGTACGGCGAGACGCGGAAGCAGACGTAGAGGTTCTCGAGAATCTGGAGCCATCGTTCGGCGGTCTTGTGATCAACCTGCAAGTCTTCTCGCAGGCTGTTGACGGACAACGGCGACCCGACCCGTGAAGGCAGCAGGTCCACCAGGTGCTCGATGAGCGTCACCTCGCGAACGTGCTCCAGGTCGCGCAGATCGTCCCGCACCACGCGTGACAACCGATCGCGCTCCCAGATGCGGCGTTCGGCCATGTTCTGCGCGAACAACGGCTCTGGGAAGCCGCCGAACGTCAGCAGGGCGTCGAGGTCCGAGCGCGACGGCGTCCGCGTCATCTCGCGAAGCGAGAAGGGATGAAGACGGAAGTACCGGTAGCGGCCGGCAAGCGAGTCACCACCCTTGCGGTAGTAGTCGAGTCGGGCTGAGCCGGTGACGATGATCTGGCGCCGAGACTTCTCGGTGTCGTAGATGCCCTTCAACAGATTCCGCCAGCCGGCGTACTTGTGGATCTCGTCGAGCAGCAGGATCGGTGCGCCGGCCGGGAGCTCACCGCGTCTGAGCGCCGGCCGGACGAGGGGGTGGTCCCAGTTGCGATAACCGGGGTGCGTCTCGTCGGCGTCGCTGCCGAGGAACCCGAGACCGAAGGTCGTCTTGCCGACCTGGCGCGGCCCGCCGACGAACGCCATCTTCCTGGCCAAGGCCTGCCCGACCGGACCTCGAAGGTATCGTGGCGAGCTCATGAATCAGATGGTAGTCCAAATTACTCACTACTATTTTGGCATGCGGGCGCATTCGTTCAGGCCACAGGCTCTGTCGCCCACACTTGACTTACTACTTGTAAGATCGATAATACCTACCGTGAACGAGATTCTACCGACGCTTTCCGCTACCGAACGCCTGATCGTCGAGCTGCTGGCTCACCGCGGCGAGCTGTTTGGGTTGCAGATGGTCGAGCAGTCCGGTGGACGCCTGAAGCGCGGGACGGTCTACGTGACGCTCGGCCGGATGCACGAAAAGGGCTACCTGGAGTCGCGGCAGGAGCCGCTACCCGAGGGCGCGATCGGCTTGCCGCGTCGTCTGTATCGGCCCACCGGGCTCGCATTGCGGGTCCTCGCGGCCTGGCAATTGGCAGAGTCGTCGTTCGCATCTAACGCGGAACCACAAGGGATTTGATCATGCCTGGCACTCGACTGCTGGAGTTCGCGCGCCGCTGGTTTCCGCCCTCGACCGTCGCGAGTGTGTTCGAACCACTCGTCGCCGACTGGCAGCGCGAGTGGAGCGATGCCTCGCGCACCCACCGCCGCTGGATCAATGCCAAGGGGGCAGTCGCGTTCGCAGCGACCGCCGCGAGGTTGGCACCTCGCGTGGCGCTGACGCCTTCGTCTTTGCGCGCTTCTCCACTCATGCTGGCCGGCGGATTCTGGCTCGTGACTTCGGCCCTCCTGACGATGCCTTACGTACAGGAGAACATGCCGCTGAATCACTGGTGGCTGATGCTGCCATCAAGCATGACGGTGATGCTGCCGTTCGCAATGATGTTGGCGATCGACGGCATGCGTCGCGGTGGCGGCGAACCGACACCGGCGCAACGGCGCGGGACATTCGTTCTCGTTGTGGTCGCCGTATGCGGTGTCGCGATCGGCCAGGGATGGATCACGCCTGCCGCGAACCAGACCTACCGCAATGAAACCATGTCGCGCATAAATGGCCGGCCGTCGATCGCGTGGAAAGGCGTGCGCGAGCGGACCACCCTCGATCTGATCGCCGGCGAGGGCTCGACGATCCCGACGCCGGCGCGCACGCGGGAGCTCGCCTCACGCGCGACGCTGGCACTGCTCCCCGCTGTATTGGCTTGGCTGCGATGGCGTTCGTTGGACCGGGCGCGCAACCGGTCGTGGCCGGTGGTGAAGTCGTGCCTGCTAGCTTCCGCCGCATTTGCGGCCTTCTTCACCGTCCTGCCGATCAGCATCGCACTCGAGCGAACGTTGCTGGCTCCAGGCCTCGGTCCATTGCTGGCACTCGGCCTGTTTGCAATCACCACCCGCACGGGAATATGGCTACGCCAACACGCGGCATAGCGCGCCGCCGTACAGACGAAAGGCGGGTCTAAAGACCCGCCTCTACGTTTGGTCGATTGTTGTCCTCGGAGTTCGCTCTACGACTTGCGGCGAGGCTTGTAAACGTGGGTGGCCTGCCCGAAGAACATCTCGGCGGCTTCCATCACGGTCTCCGACAGGGTCGGATGCGCGTGGATGGTGAGCTTCACGTCCGACGCCGTGGCGCCCATCTCGATGGCGAGCACGCCTTCGGCAATGAGCTCGCCGGCGCCGGAGCCGACGATGCCGACGCCGAGGATGCGTTCGGTTTCGGGCTCGATCAGCAGCTTGGTCATGCCGTCAACGCGGTCGATGGCAATGGCGCGGCCAGAGGCCGGCCACGGGAACTTCGCGACGTCGACCTTGATGCCCTGCTTCTCGGCATCAGCTTCGGTGAGGCCCGCCCAGGCAATCTCCGGATCGGTGAACACGACGGCAGGAATCGCCGCCGGTTCGAACACGGCCTTGTGGCCCTCGATGGCCTCGACCGCGACGCGCGCTTCGTGCGACGCCTTGTGCGCCAGCATCGGCTCCCCGGCCACGTCGCCGATGGCGAAGATGGTCGGTTCCGCGGTGCGGCGCTGGCCATCGGTCTCGATGAAGCCCTTGGCGTCGACCTTGACCTTGGTCTTGTCGAGACCCGCGATGGTCGCATTGGGACGCCGGCCGATCGCGAACAACACGTAGTCGTAGGTCGCTTCCTTGGGGGCGCCTTCGCCCTCGAACGACACCGTCACCGCGTCCTTCACGGCCTTCAGCGAGGTGACCTTCGTCGAGAGCATGACCTTGTCGTAGATCTTCTCAACGCGCTGCGCCAGGATCTTCACGAGGTCGCGGTCGGCGCCGGGCAGCAGGCCCGCCGTCATCTCGACCACCGACACCTTGGTGCCAAGCGCCGCGTAGACCGAGCCGAGCTCCAGGCCAATGTAGCCGCCACCCACGACGAGCATCGTCTTTGGGATCTCCGGCAGGTCGAGCGCGGTCGTGGAGTCGAGCACGCGTGGCGAGTCGATCGACAGCGATGGAATCTTGGTCGGCGTCGAACCCGTCGCCACGATCATGTAGTCGACGCTAACGATCTCTTCCCCGCCATCCGCCTTCTTCACGCTGATCGTCCTGGCATCAACGATCGACGCCCAGCCCTGGATGTAGTTGACCTTGCGAAACTTCGCCACCTGGCCGGTCCCGCTCGTCAGCTTCTCGACCACGCGATTCTTGTAGTCGCGCACCTTGTCGATGTCGATCTTGGGCGCAGCGAACTCAATGCCCCAGTCCTTGGCGTGCTTCGCTTCGTCCAGCACCTTGGCCACATGCAGCAAGGCTTTGGACGGAATGCAGCCGCGATACAGGCACACGCCGCCGGGGTTCTTCTCGTTGTCGATCAGCGTGACCTTCAGGCCGAGGTCGGCGGCATAGAAGGCCGCCGCGTACCCGCCAGGGCCGGCGCCGATTACTGCAAGATGTTTGGACATAAGATCGAGACCTGATTCTTGAGGCGAAAGGCGGGTCTCAAGACCCGCCTCTACGTGTGCGCTTATCCCCGCAGGGCGAGGGTAAAGGGATTCTCGAGCGCTTCGACCACCCACCGCAGGAAGCGGATCGCATCCGCGCCATCGATCAGGCGATGGTCGTAGCTGAGCGACAGCGGCAGCATCTGCCGCGGCTCGAAGGCCGTGCCGTTCCACACCGGCTCGTAAGTGCCACGCGAGATGCCGAGGATCGCGACCTCGGGCCAGTTGACGATCGGCGTGAACGACGTGCCGCCGATGCCGCCGAGATTCGAAATCGACATCGAGCCGCCCGACATCTCGTCGAGGGTCAGCTTGCGGGCCTTGGCCTTCTCGGCCAGGACGTTGATCTCCACCGACAACTGGATCAGGTTCTTCTGATCGGCGTTGCGAATCACGGGCACCAGCAGGCCGTTGTCGGTATCCACGGCAATGCCGACGTTGACGTACTTCTTGTAGACGATCGCCTCGCCCGCCGCGTCGACCGACGCGTTGAACTGGGGGAACGCCTTGAGCGCCGTGGCAATCACCTTCGCGGCGACGGCGGTCACCGTCAGGTTGCCGCCGGCCTTCTCGGCCTCGCCGCGATACTTCTTGCGCATCGCCTCGAGGTTGGTGATATCAGCCTTGTCGAACTGGGTGACGTGGGGAATGGTGTTCCACGCGTTGCTCAGGTGCTCCGCCGTCTTGCGGCGAATACCCGACATGCCCTTCCGCTCGACCTCCCCCCACTTCGAGAAGTCTGGCAACGCCGGGCCGGCGCCGGGGACGCGTGAGGCCGCCGCGGCCTGGCCGCCGCTGCCGAAGCTGTTCATCACCCGCTTCGCAAATTCCTTCACATCGTCTTGCGTGATGCGGCCGCCGGGACCGGTGCCGGTGACCTGGCTGACGTCCACGCCAATCTCGCGCGCGAGTCGACGCACGGACGGTGCGGCCGGCGCCGAGGTAACGACTGATGCTGCCGATGGCGCAGGTGCCGCCGCAGCTGCGGCCGCAGGAGCCGGACGGCCCGCCGCGATGTCGACGACCTTCGGCCGCTCAGCCACTGGGGCCGCTTCTGACTTGGGCGCATCGGCCTTGGGCTCTTCAGCCTTGGGCGTCTCCGCAGGAGCGGCAGCCTGAGCCGCCTTACCCGCCCCACCAGCCTCACCGGCTCCTTCGAGTACCAAGACCACCTGCCCTGGCTTCACCTTGTCGCCGGCCTTGGTCTTGACTTCCTTGACCTTGCCGGCCACGTTCGAGGGCACTTCGATGGTGGCCTTGTCGGTCTCGAGTTCCACGACCGCCTGGTCCACCGCGACCATGTCGCCGACCTTGACCAGCACCTTGAGGACGTCGCCCTGGGCCACGCCGTCACCGAGATTCGGGAGAATGAAATCGGCCACGGTTAGCTCACCGCCGGGTTCGACTTCTCGGCGTCAATGCCGAGGTCCTTGATCGCCTGAGCCACGACCTTCGGCTCGATCTGCTTTTCCTGCATCAGCGCGTGCAGCGTCGCCAGCACGATGAAACGGGCGTCGACTTCAAAGAAGTTGCGCAGCGCGGCGCGCGAATCGCTGCGACCGAAGCCGTCGGTGCCGAGCGACTGCAACGGTCGTGGCAGCCAGCGGTCGATCGCATCGGGCAGGGTCTTCAGGTAGTCAGACGCCGCCACGAACACGCCGGGCGCGTCCTTGGTCGCCTGCGTGACGTACGGCACGCGCGGCGCCTCGGTCGGGTGCAGGCGGTTCCAGCGGTCGCAGGCATGGCCGTCGCGATAGAGGTTCACGTAGCTGGTGACGCTCCACACGTCGGCGCCAACGTTGTACTTCTCCTCGAGGATCTTCTGCGCCTCGATGGCCTGCAGCAGGATGGTGCCGCTGCCGAACAGCTGCGCGCGCAGCTTCGCCTTCGGCTTGGTGGTCGGCTTGCAGACGTACATCCCCTTGAGAATGCCGTCCTTCGAGCCTTCCGGCATCACCGGGTGCCGGTACTGCTCGTTCATCACGGTCAGGTAGTAGAAGATGTCTTCCTGATCCTGGTACATCCGCTTGATGCCGTCCTCGATGATGACGGCCAGCTCGTAGGCAAACGCCGGATCGTAGGACTGGCAGGTCGGCACCGGCAGCGCCAGCACGTGGCTCTGGCCGTCTTCGTGCTGCAGGCCTTCGCCGTTCAGCGTCGTGCGGCCGGCGGTGCCGCCCATCACGAAGCCCTTCATGCGCATGTCGGCACCGGCCCAGATAAGGTCGCCGACGCGCTGGAAGCCGAACATCGAGTAGAAGATGAAGAACGGAATCATGTTGATCCCGTGGGTGGCGTACGACGTGCCCGCGGCGATGAACGACGACATCGCGCCGGCCTCGTTGATGCCCTCTTCCAGGATCTGGCCGTCGGCCGCTTCCTTGTAATAGAGCAGCGTGTCGCGGTCGACCGGCTCGTAGAGCTGGCCGCTGTGCGCGTAGATGCCGACCTGGCGGAACAGCGCCTCCATGCCGAACGTGCGCGCCTCGTCTGGCACAATCGGCACCACCTGCTTGCCGATCTGCTCGTCCTTCAGCAGCTTCGACAGCATCTTCACGAACACCATCGTGGTCGACGCGGTGCGATCGCCCGTGCCGGCGTGGAACTCGTCGAACGTGTCGCCGAACTCGGCCTTGATCGGTTCAACGCGCACGACCCGCTTCGGCACCGAGCCATGCAGCGCCTTGCGGCGCTCCTGGATGTACTTCATCTCGGCGCTGTCATCGGCCGGACGGTAGAACGGCGCCTTCGCCACTTCGTCATCCGAAATCGGAATCCCGAAGCGCGTGCGGAACGCCTTCACTTCATCGTCATTCAGCTTCTTCTGCTGGTGGGTGATGTTCTTGCCTTCACCCGACTCGCCGACGCCGTAGCCCTTGATGGTGCGGGCCAGGACGAGCGTGGGCATACCCTTGGTCTCAGTGGCGCGCTTGAACGCGTTGAACACCTTTTCGGGATCGTGGCCGCCGAGCGTCAGCTTCTTGAGCTGCTCGTCCGACAGGTGCTTGACCATGTCGAGCAGGCGCGGGTCGGCGCCCCAGAAGTGCTTGCGCACGTAGGCGCCCGATTCGACGGCGTACTTCTGATACTCGCCGTCGACGATTTCGCCCATGCGCTTCACGAGCAGGTTGTCGGTGTCCTTCTCGAGCAGGGCATCCCACTCCGAGCCCCAGATGCACTTGATCACGTTCCAGCCCGCGCCGCGGAAGATGGCTTCGAGTTCCTGGATGATCTGGCCGTTGCCACGGACCGGGCCGTCGAGGCGCTGCAGGTTGCAGTTGACCACGAAGATCAGGTTGTCGAGCTTCTCGCGCGAGGCGAGCGTGATGGCGCCCAGCGATTCGGGCTCGTCGGTTTCGCCGTCGCCCAGGAAGGCCCACACCTTGGCGTCGGCCTTCGGCTTCAGGCCGCGATCTTCCAGGTAGCGATTGAAGCGCGCCTGGTAGATGGCCATGATCGGGCCGAGGCCCATCGACACCGTCGGAAATTCCCAGAAGTCGGGCATCAGCCACGGGTGCGGGTACGACGACAGGCCGCCGCCCGTCGCAAACTCGCGGCGGAAGTTCACCAGTTGCTCGTTCGACAGCCGGCCTTCGAGGAAGGCGCGCGCGTAAATGCCGGGCGAACCGTGGCCCTGGAAGAACACCACGTCGCCTTCGTTGCCGTCTTCGCGGCCGCGGAAGAAGTGGTTATAGGCCACCTCGTAGAGCGTGGCGGACGAAGCGAACGTCGAGATGTGACCGCCAATGCCGTCTTCGACGCGATTGGCGCGCACCACCATGGCCATGGCGTTCCAACGCACCAGGCTCTTGATGCGGCGCTCGATCTCGCGGCTGCCCGGGTACGGGACCTGCTCGTCGGCGTTGATGGTGTTGATGTACGGCGTGTTGGCCGTGAACGGGAGGCGAACGCCCGACTTCTGGGCATGCATGCCAAGTTCGCGAAGCAGGCTGCCCACGCGGGCAGATCCGCCGTGCTTCATCACGTCGTCCAGCGAATCAAGCCATTCCCGGGTTTCGAGGGCTTCGAGCTGGGCGGCATCGGTAGGAGCGGTATTTCTCATGGCCGACTGTTACCTTCCTGATAGGAGCGATCTTCCCGTCGTTTGGACAACCGGACCATTTTACCGGGCTTGGGGGGTAAAGGAAAGCGACGGCCCAGGCCGAACGGCTTGTAACATGTTGCAACACCTGCACATGAGCCCTTCTCGCCAGGCACCTCGCCCCCCTCTTCTCTCGGCCGTTCAGACCGCCATCATTAGCTGCGACCGCTGCCCCCGCCTGCGCGCCTACTGCCAGGAGGTGGGCCGGGTGAAGCGGGCGGCCTACCGGGAGGACCTCTACTGGGCGCGGCCGGTGCCCGGGTTTGGCGACCCAAACGCCCGAATCCTGGTGCTGGGCCTGGCGCCGGCGGCCCATGGCGCCAACCGCACCGGCCGCGTGTTCACCGGCGATGGCGCCGGCGGGTCGGGCGATTTCCTGATGTCAGCCCTCAAGCGGGCCGGCTTCGCCAACCGCGCCACATCGCAACGGGCCGACGATGGTCTCGTGTTGAGGGATGTGTATATCGCGGCGGCCGTCCGCTGCGCCCCGCCGGATAACAAGCCGCTGCCTGAAGAGGTCGACCGCTGCCTCGTGCACCTGGCCAACGAGGTCGCGGCGCTGCCCCGCCTGCAAATCGTGGTGGCACTCGGCAAAATCGCGTGGGATGCGTGGCTGAAGCTGCTGGTCGTGCAGAGCGTCGCACTCCCCCGCCCCCGCCCGGTGTTCTCGCACGGCGCGGTCTGGCGCAGCGATGGCTTGTCGCTGGTCGGCATGTACCATCCATCGCGGCAGAACACCAATACTGGCACCGTGACAGCCGCGATGTACGACAAGGTGCTGCGCAGTGTGAAGGGCGCGCTTCGCGCGTAGGGGTCGGCGCTCGCGCCTCCTTGGGCTCGCGCCTTCGGCGCTCGTGGGGCGCCTCGCTGTCGCTCGGCGTGGGGCATTCCCCCAGGAGGCGCGAAGCGCCGACCCCGACGAGCGCCGCAGGCGCGAGCCCAACGAGACGCGAAGCGTCGAGCCCCACGACGCGGCGAAGCCGCGGCGCCCTCACCGCATCCTGTAGAATTCTCCCAGTGCTCACCAAGCCGCGTGCGCGGATCGCCATTGCGGTCGTCTTCTTCATCTACGTCCTGCTCATTCGCACCTACGACCTCGCCAACAGCTTCCTGATGATCGGCGAGCAGATCCGCGACTGGCGGATCGCGGTCGGCTCGTGGACCGACCTGCCGCTGACCGGCGCGCCCAGCACCGCGGGCGGGCGCGGGTTCGGACCGGTGTACTACTGGTTGCTGTGGATCGGGCGGCAGATCGTCGGCCCGTTCACGCAGAACTTTCCGCACGGCGGCGGCATCTGGATCGCCCTGCTGCAATCGGCCGCCGATACCTGGCTGTTGCTGGTGCTGTCGCGGCGGATTCACGTGCTGCTGGCGCTCGCCACCTGCCTGTTGATTGCCTCGGCGCCGTTTGACATCAGCATTTCCGGCGTCATCTGGAACCCGCCGGTCTCGGCCGCACTGGTGAAGATGGCCACGGCCCTCGCGCTGTCGCTCGGTAGCGCTCCAACGGTGTGGCGGGTCGCGGCCACGGCCGGCGTGGCGTGGCTCGGGGTGCAGGCTCATTTATCGGCGATCTTCGTGGCAGCTCCGCTCATGGCGGCGCTCGTGGCCCAGCCGCTCCTGCGCTGGAACTGGCGGCCGGCGGTCGCGCGGGCTGGCGCGATTGCCGGCGTCCTGATGGTCTTGCAGGTGCCCTATTTCATCGCCCGCGTCATGGAACCGGCAGCCGCGGCCGGGCCCACCGCAGCGCTCGACACGCTGTCGCGCGTCGAGTTCTTCGAGCCCATCAAGAGCTACACCAACGTCGTCGGCATCACTGGCGGGTTGCTGTTGCATCAAGTCGTGGTGAGCTTCGTCGTTCCGGTCCTGGTTCTGTCGGTGCTCGTGCTGGTTCGTTGGCGCGCCGACCTCGTGTTGCTCGCCGTGTCGGTGGGGCCGATCATCGGCGCGACGGTGCTGTTCTCGACGTGGACGCGCACCTACGACAGCTACTGGTTCCTCACCGCCACCACCGGCCTCGCGCTCGTGCTGGCCATGAGCCTGGCGGCGGTGCCCTGGCCGGCGGCCGCTCCCTGGATCGGCGGGGCGGCCCTGGCCACGGTGGTCGCGTGGCAGCCCGCTCACCTGGCCGCCTCGCGCGCGTTCTTCAGCTATCCGCAATACCGCGCGATGCGCCTGGGGTCGGTTGAACTGGCGCGCCAAGCCGACGTGCTGCGCGACATCCGCATCACGTTCGACGCCCATCCGACCATGGACAAGTACTTCATCTTCAACATCCTCGGCGGTCGCATCGACCCAGCGGCGCCGCGCACCGGGTTCATCGAAGCGGACGGCCGCGTGAGGATCGAGTAAGTGCAGCTCAGCCTGGTCATCCCGGCCTACAACGAAGCCGGACGCATTGGGGCGACGGTGGAGCAGGTGTGCGCCTACCTCGATGCGCAGACCTATGACTGGGAAGTCGTGGTGGTCATTGACGGCGACTCGGATGGTGCGGCCGCCGAGGCCACCGCAGCGGCGGGCGGCCGTGGCAATGTGCGGGTGCTGACCAACAACGTGAATCGCGGCAAGGGCTTCTCGGTCCGACGCGGCTTCGCGGCCGCCGGCGGCGAACGCCTGATCTTCATCGACGCCGACTTGTCACTGCCCGTTGACGGGCTGGCGCCGATGATGGCGTGTTTCGACACCGGCGCCGATGTGGTGATCGCATCGCGCGCGGTCGCCGGATCGCGAGTGGTCGGTGCGCCCCCGGCGCTGCGCACCCTGATGAGCCGCGTCTTCAATCTGGTGGTGCAGGCCATTGCCGTTCCCGGGTATGGGGATACCCAGTGCGGCTTCAAGGGCTTCACCGCGGCCGCGGCCCGGCAGGTCTTCTCGCGGCACACCAGCGACCGGTTCGGGTTCGACGTGGAAGCGCTGTTCCTGGCTCGGAAGCTGGGGCTACGGATTGTCGAGATGCCGGTGACCTGCGTGTATCACGCCGGCAGTTCGGTCAATCGCGTCGGCGATGTGGTGAACATGCTGGGCGACGTGCTGGCCGTGCGGTGGCGGCACAGGGGGAAATAACGAATAACGAAGAACGAATAACGAAGAACGAAGAACAAATAGCGAGAACGAAAGCGGCACGGGGACAGCGCTTAGAACGACCCGCCGGCACCGGCTCCGCCGGAACGGCCACCGCCACCGATGCCGGGATTGGCGGGCGGCGTCGATTCCGACACCGGCACATCGACACGGGCTGCCGAGACAATGGCGAGGTGGCCAAGGTGCGCGGTGTCCGAGGCGACCAGGCGCGACGCCGTGTAGCCGTGTCGCTCTCCCCCCGGTCCGGACGCGAGCCATCGGCGCACCACCAGTGCCACCCCAATCAGGAGGAGCCCGAACACGATCGGGTCCCACTCGTAGGGCGGCCATCCCAGGTAGGACTTGCTGGTCAGAATCGTCGTCAAGGCCATGGCCAGGCTGGCGAGCAGCAACGGCCGCTCGCGGCGACGCAGCGCGATGGCGAGACCGGCCGCCGGCATCAACCAGATCGCGGCGAACGTAAACCAGTGCACGGTCGAGGCGCGATCCAGCGGGCTGATGCCGCTCGACACGGCCAGGTTCAGCAGCAGGTAGATGCCCAGCCAGGCCGCCGACTCGAGCACCGCGAGTGCGTCGGCTGGGTACTCGCCGCCATGCGGCTCGCGGGCTCGGCGTACAACGATCGCAACCGAAGCGAGGAGACCGATCGCCATCCCCCGTTGAACAATCTCGCTGGCGGCCAACTGGAACGGCAAGGCGGCGGCGATCACCATGGCCATCATCGCCGCGTAGACGTAGCCGATGTGCAGGAACAGCGTCGCGAACATCGCCGCGGCGACGGTGAGACCAAGGCGTATTCCCCACTCGCCTTCGCCCACCAACAATCCGGCACCGGCTGCCACCAGGGCCGCCGCCGTCAACGCGACGGCCTCTTCCACACCGAAGCGGTAGAGGTCGTACCGGCGTACCAGCCACGACGCCAGCCAGAAACAGCCGCCACCGGCCAGCATGCAGATGGCGCCAGCGGCAGCGGAGTCGATGAGATCGCCCAGTAACACCGCCAGCAAGCCCAGCGCCGAGTGCAGAATCACACCACCGAACACGAACAAGGTGATACGCAGGAACAGGTTCGTCCGCCGGAGGTCCACCGCCAGTTTCGGCATGATGATTTCGCGCTGCTCGGGCGTGAGCAGGCCCGACTTCGTCCAGTCGTCGACCAGCCGACCGGTGCGAATCGCGCGTTCGTCATCCAGGTGATAGGTGCTCACTCGTCACGTCCAAAGCGCCGTGCCAGGACCACCAGCGCCACCAGCACCAGCGTGCCACTGACAATGCCATAGAGAAAGATGACAGCCGGATCGCCGATCAGCGGCAGCAATCTGAAGCTGATGGCGCCGTAGCCGTAGAGGATGCCGTAGGTCACGAACGCGAACTTGCGATAGCGAATGCCGAGCGCGATCGATGCGCTGCACAGCGAGAGCAGAGCGCCCAGGTAGGCCAGCCCCATGCCAGGCTCGCCAGTGCCCGAGGCCAGCGCCGCCAGCACGACGTTGGCGGCCAGGTGAAGGTAGACATCCAGGAAGTGCGCCTTGATGCCCTGGCGCGACAACCAGGTGCCCATGCCAGCGACGAACGCCCCGTAAAGCAGCGCCGTCATCCGCAGGGGATCGGCCGAGACGATTTCGACGCCCGAGATGCGCAGTCCCAGCCAGCCGGCAAGCGACGACAGCGCGAGCGAGAGGACGAACCGGTTGTCGAATCGATAGGCCAGCGCGCCGAAGATCACGCTGACGATCAGCAGGTGATGGTGCCAGTTGGCAAGGAGTTGAAAGCGGTACTCGACGTAGGCGATCTCCGCCGACAGCACGAGGCAGCCGAGATACAGCACGTAGTCGACCAGCATGTTCGGCGACAGGACTTCGGTCGTCGCGAACGGGCCCGCCTTGGCAAAACAGTAGTAGAAGGCGGCCACCACGATGGCCGAGAGCAACGCGAGGATGGCGGCATCGCCCAGGTTGGCCACATACGCGCGCAGGGTCCAGCCGAGGCCGCCAACCAGCGACAGCACGCCGAGGTACAGCAGGGCGCTCAGTTCGGCGTAGACCGAGACGCGCTGCTTGCGGACCAGCGAGGAGAGGGTATCGTGCTGCGCCTGGGTGATGGTGCCGACCGCTTGCCACTCGGCCAGCCGCTCGAGGGTGGTCACCCGAGAATCCACTTGAGCTTGGCGTGGTCCAGGTTGCCGCCGCTCATCACGCACACCACGCGCTGCCCCTTCAGCTGATCTTTCAGCTTCACGGCCGCCGCCAGCGACGCCGAACCGGCGCCTTCGGCCAGGTTGTGAGTGGTCCGCAGCGCCAACCGCACGCCTTCGGCGAGTTCGTCCTCGCTCAGCAACACGAAGTCATCCAGGTGCTGTTTCAGGATGCCGAAGGTCAGGTCAAAGGTGACGCGGGTCGCCATGCCTTCGGCGAACGTGTTGGCCGACTCGCCGACAATCCGCTCGGGACCGCGCCACGAGCGCTCGACCGCCGGCGCGTTGACGGCGCCAACCCCGATGATCCGGGTCTTGGCGCCGAGCGCATTGCGCACGGTGATCAACCCGCACGCGCCCGAGCCGCCGCCAATCGCGACCAGCACCACATCGACCGTCGGCAGGTGCTCGAACACCTCCAGGCCGTAGGTGCCGACACCGGCCAGCAGCAGCGGCTCGTTCGCCGAATGCACGTAGCGCGCGCCGGTCTCGGCCGCCCGCCACTCGCACTGCTCGCGCGCCTCGTCAAAATCCTGCCCCACCTCTTCGACGGTCGCGCCGTAGGCGCGCATGGCGGCGTTCTTCTCGGGGTTGTTGCCCCTGGGCACGAACACCGTGCAGGCCACGCCGTGAATGCGCGACGCGAGGCCAATGGACTGGCCATGGTTGCCGGTGCTGGCGGTCACGATGCCTCGCGCCTTCTCGTCCGCGGTCAGCGACCCGACCAGGTTGAGCCCCCCGCGCACCTTGAAGGCGCAGGTCGGATTGTGGTTCTCGTGCTTCACCCAGATCGACAGGCCGGTCTCGTCATCCAGCAAGGGATGCTTCAGCAGCGGGGACTGGCGCAGGTGCGGCGCAATGCGCTCGCGGGCAGCGTAGATGTCGTTCAGGGTGGGCGGGGTCATGGTCATTCGGCCGATTGGCGTTCGTTATACCACGCGGCATTCACGGCGACGGCGACGTCTGGCCGATCGCTGATGACGCCGTCGACGCCCCAGTCGAGCAGGCGGATGATGTCGGGCTCGTCGTTGACCACCCAGACCTGGACCACCTGGCCTTCATTGTGGACATGATCGACGAAAGCGGGCGTGACGACCCGAAGGCGGCCGGCGCGCTCGGGCACCTGGAACGCCACGTAGGGGCGGGGCCCGATCCATGGCCACCGCACCCACGAGCGATGCAGCGCCCACCGCGCCTCGGGTTGCGACGCGCTCGTCACGATCTCTGGCGACTCGCTGCGAAGAGCCACGATCGAGCGCTGGTGGAACGACCCGACGCACACGCGTGGCACCGCGTCGGCGTGCCGGACTTCGCGGGCCACCGCCCGCGCCAGCTCGGGCTCGCCGCCCTTCATCTCGATGATCAGCCGGGTGTCGCGATGGCGCGCCAGCACGGCCGCCAGCGTCGGGATGCCGTGGCCCTGCCCGCGAAACGGATGCGCGCCGTCCGTCTCGAAGCGATAGCCGGCATCCACGCGCGCCAGCTCGTCAGCCGTAAGACTGTGCACCGGCCCGCGGCGGTCGGTGGTGCGGTCGAGCATCTTGTCGTGAATGACCACCGGCACCCCGTCGGCCGAGAGCTGCACGTCGATCTCGAGGCCATCGGCACCGAGCGCCAGGCCGTTGTCGAGCGCCACCATGGTGTTCTCGGGAGCCAGCCGCGCGCCGCCCCGATGCGCAAACACCAGCGGGCGAGGCGACTGAAAGACAGACACGCGCACCGACGTATGATAGCGATATGTCGTCCCCGCCTCCCATTGAAACCCTTGGACAGTTGAAAGCAGCCGCCGCGCGTGGAGATGTGCGCCGGCGTTCGGTGCGCGATGAAGTGCGCGAGAACCTGGCAGACCGGCTGCGCCGTAAGGAGACGCTGTTCCCTGGCGTCATTGGCTACGACGACACCGTCGTGCCGCAACTGGTCAACGCGGTGCTGGCGAAGCACCATTTCATCCTGCTGGGCTTGCGCGGCCAGGCCAAGACCCGCCTGCTGCGTGCCTTGACGACCCTGCTCGACGAGTGGCTGCCGGCGATTCCTGGCAGCGAGATCAACGACGACCCGATGGCCCCGCTGTCGGCGTTCGGCCTGGCCAGGGTCAAGGCCGAAGGCGATGACATGCCGATCCGCTGGATGCATCGCGATGTCCGCTATGTCGAGAAGCTGGCGACGCCCGACGTGACCATTGCCGACATGATTGGCGACATCGATCCGATCAAGGCGGCCAAGGGCGGCCTGCAGCTCGGCAGCGAACTGTCGATGCACTTCGGGCTGCTGCCGCGGGCCAACCGCGGCATCTTTGCCATCAACGAGCTGCCCGACCTGGCCGGCAAGATCCAGGTGGGCCTGTTCAACATCCTGCAGGAAGGCGATGTCCAGATTAAGGGCTACCCCGTCCGCCTGCCGCTCGACCTGCTGATTGCCTTTACCGCCAATCCCGAGGACTACACGGCGCGCGGCAAGATCATCACGCCGCTCAAGGACCGCATCGGCGCCGAGATTCGCACGCACTACATGCAGAATCGGGCCGACGCCATCGACATCACCGCGCAGGAAGCGTGGGTCGAGCGCGGCGGCGCCATCGAGGTCCCGCAGTTCGTGCGCGAGGTGGTTGAGGAAGTCGCGTTCCAGGCCCGCTCGGAGCGCAAGGTCGACAAGCGCTCGGGCGTGAGCCAGCGCCTGCCCATCAGCGTGCTCGAGACCACGGTGTCGAATGCCGAGCGGCGCGCGCTTGCCAACGGCGAGACCCCGACCGCGGCCCGGGTCACCGACATCTATGCCGCGCTGCCGTCGATGACCGGCAAGTTCGAGCTGGAGTACGAAGGCGAGCTGAAGGGCGCCGACCAGGTGGCGCGCGACCTGGTGCGCGCGGCCGTCTCGAACGTGTTTGACGGCTACGTCCGCGATTCAGATCTGAAGCCGGTGGTCGAGTGGTTCGACCTCGGGGGCGCGCTCGTCTTGTCGGACACGACCTCGTCTGCGGACCTGGTCGCGCAGGCCAGGGGCGTGCAGGGATTGATGGACCTGGTCCACCTGGCCGGCATCGCGCCCGATGCGCCGGCGCCGCTGCTGGCGGCCGGCATCGACTTCGTGCTCGAAGGCATGTATGCCCAGAAGAAGATCAGCCGCAACGACGAGCGCGGGTATCACGGCACCGAGCCCGTTCGCCGGCCCCAGCCGCAGCAGTCGCGCACGCCGGTGCTGACGCCCGATGATCTGGACGATGACAGCCCGACGGGGAAGAAGAAAAAGAAGTACTACAACTAGACCGACGTTCGGAGAGCGATGGCTTTAGCCGTCGCTGCCAACATGAAATACAAATACACGAAATACGTTCCCAATCTGCTCGATGACCTCGACATGGATGAACTCATGTCGAAGTTGTCGGACCTGCTGATGTCGAGCGGGTTCGGGAACCCTCGCGACACGGGCGACGACAGCGACCGCACCATGCAGGCGCTGCACGATGCCATTCTCGAGGCGCTGTTCAATGGCGGCGTGCTGCCGGAGGACACGCTCGAGAAGATGTTCGGCGACCAGGCCGAGGGCACGCCCGAGCAGATGCGCGAACAGCTGGAGCAGCTGATCCAGCAGATCATCGAGCGGATGAAGGAATCGGGCTACATCACGTCGCCGCCAGACCTGGATCCCGAAAAGGCCCGCCGCGCGCAAGCGGGCGGCCCTGGCGAAGGCGAGCCCGGCGAGATCAAGTTCGAAGTCACCGACAAGGCCCTCGACTTCCTGGGGTATCGCGCCCTGCGCGACCTGCTCGGCTCATCGGGCCACGGCAGCACCGGCCGCCACGACACGCGCGACCTGTCGACCGGCATCGAGACCAGCGGCGCGCCGAAACCCTACGAGTTCGGCGACGTCATGAACATTGACGCCACGGCGACGATTCTCAACGCCGTCCAGCGCGGATCACAGAACGTAGAGGCGGGTCTTCAGACCCGCCTGGACGAACCGGACGCGCAGACCCGCCCGGAGGATGGCGCTCCAGCGGTCCACACGCCAGGCATCGACATCGACTACTCGGACCTCATGGTCGCGCAGGGCGAGTACCAAAGCTCGTGCGCCACGGTGCTGATGCTCGACTGCAGTCACAGCATGATCCTGTACGGCGAAGATCGCTTCACGCCGGCCAAGCGGGTGGCCATGGCGCTGTCGCACCTGATCCGGACGCAGTATCCCGGCGACACGCTGCATGCGGTGCTGTTCCACGACAGCGCCGAAGAGATCCCGCTGCGCGAGCTGGGCCGCGTGCGCGTCGGTCCGTACTACACCAATACCCGCGAAGGTCTTAAGGTGGCGCGCCGAATTCTCGAGCGCCAGCGCAAGGACATGCGCCAGATCATCATGATCACCGACGGCAAGCCGTCGGCGTTGACGCAGCCCGACGGCAGCATCTACAAGAACCCGTTCGGCCTCGACCCGTTCGTGATCGGCGAGACCCTATCGGAAGTGTCAGCGTGCGCCAAGGCCGGCATCATGATCAACACCTTCATGCTGGCGCGCGACTACGACCTGGTCGCCTTCGTGCGCCGCGTCGCCCGCATGTGCCGCGGCAAGGCCTACTTCACGACGCCGTACACGCTCGGCGAGTACGTCCTGATGGACTACATGGACAAGAAGACCAAGACGATTCACTAAGGGACGGGAACCGGGAGTCGGGAGTCGAAAACCTCTACCTATGTTTCCATCATCGCTACCCATTTTTCCGCTGCCGACGGTCGTGCTGTTCCCGAACGTCTTCCTGCCGCTGCACATCTTCGAGCCGCGCTAACGGCAGATGACCGCCGATGCCCTGGCCGGCGATCGGCTGATCGGCATGGTGCTGCTGCGTCCCGGGCACGACGCCGACTACGACGGCCGGCCGCCGGTCTACACGACCGGCTGCACGGGGCTTATCACCCACTCCGAGCGCACCGACGATGGGCAATTCAACCTGGTGTTGAGGGGCCTCGACAAGTTCACGATCCTGGGCGAGGAGGATCCGGCCATGGGCCAGCTCTATCGCCGCGCCATCATCTCGCCCATCGACGAGACCATTCCGCCAGCCGACCGCGATCCCATGCGCGAAGCGCGCCGCAAGCTCGAAGGCCTGCTGGAGCCGTTGTTCGAAGGCACCATGGAGAGCCGGCTTCCGCAGAACATGCCGGACGAAGACCTGATCAACGCGCTAGCGCAGTACCTGGATTTCGATCCGCTCGAGAAGCAGGCGCTCCTTGAACGCCTGGGACCCCTCGCCCGCTGCCGGTCGATGATCGAGTTGTTGGAGATGAAGGCGCTGCTGAAGCATTCCGCCGGCGACGCCGGCTTGATTCACTAGTCAGCTGTTCAAGGGGGGCAATGTGGCGTCCGCCTTTAGGCGGACTATGCACCGGCCGCTCGCCATCAGCTTCCGCACGCGCTTCGCAACGGCTTTCAACTCGCAGTTCAGGCCCGATTGAAGCCCCCGCCTTCACCGCGAGTTGTCTGTAAGTAACCTGCCCGTCGGGGCGCTGTCGATTCCCCCAGTCCAAACAGAGATCGGTCGCCCCGACTCCCGCCGGCTGCGCGCGTGCTCCACCTGACGGCGAGCGGCCTGTGCCTGTCGGGTTTGGCTAACGTCAGCGCTGAGCCGCGCGCCACGGCCTGACGCAGGCGCGACGGCTCTGGCGCGTGTTGGACGGCGAATCAATCCAGTGGGAGTCGCATTACTTGGCGATCCGGCCTCTGTGATTTGATACGGCCTTCCAGGCGATTTCTTGTAGCCAACCCGCTGTGGTTGCCCCAATGTCCACCAACGGTACCATCTCATTGAAATCAACGGTTCCCTCGCTGCGTGACACCGGGTGACCAAGGATGACCGATGGCGCACCTTTGGGATCCCTGCCGGTAAGCGTCGAGAAGATTACGCAGGCGGCCAGATAGGATCCTGCTGGCGTCGGGTGCGACTCATCGAAAACATGAAGCTCCAATGACAACCACCTCGTAAGTGCCGCCGACCAGGCTTCGCCGACTGGAGCGACGTCTATGTTCAGTTCGCGCCCGATTGACACGTACGCCACTGAAAGCTTCGCTTGATCTGGCAGAGCGCTTCGCCTGGCCCAGGTCATGAACAGGATCGGCTTGGCTCCAACACCTCGGACTCGTCGAGCCCACTCTCGCACCGCAGCGTGGAAGGCAGAAGAGTCGGCTATCACCGGCTTACCATCTAATGTTGCGACGCCCAACATGCTCTGTTCCTGGAGAACGACGTAGTCCCAGGTTCCGGTCTTCAACGCGGCCATCGCCGGGCCATTGTCAAGGTGCCATTGAAGACTCTGTCCCCCTCTCACCGCCAAGGTCGGCATGATCTTCGGGCCGGTCCCGGCCGCAGCAATTCCCGCCACCATGTCGCCAAGATTATTGAAGTAGGTGTAGCTGTTTCCGATGAACAGAACCCGCAGCGTCGGCTGGGTGGTCTGTTGCTGTGCTCCCATGGTGCTCGACGGCACTAGGGAAGCGAGGAACAGCAGCAGGCACGCGCGCCGCCACACCGGCAGTCGCGCGGGTGAGTTTTCAGTTGTCACACATTCTCCATTCGCGCAGAACGACATTTCTTTCGAACTTGATTTCCGTCCGTCCAACGTCAGCGATAAGCCGCGCTTCATCGTGTTGTTAGACGGTTCGTGTCTGTCCAAGATCAGTTGCCTCTTGACGCCCAGCCGAGCTCAACCGTCTTGTAACGATCGTTGAGGTAACCCTCAACGCCCTTGCATGCAGCACACCGAGCGTCGAACTTCTTCAACGGATGCTGGCACTCCGATAGGGACGACAGAGCCGTGGCCCAGATCCGGAAGGATCGGACTCGCGCACGCGCCGGAAGCCGCGGATGAATCGAAGCCTTTTCGGCTGAGGATAAGTCTCGCGATTCTCCTTGCTGCCTAACTGGTTACTAAGCTGGGTGAATCCTAGCCCAATCCCGCCCTACGCGGACGCTGTTTCGCAGGCTTCTCGCGGCCAGCGGCCTTTGTCCGCCCCGTTATCTGGGTCTTGATAACACGACCGGCCGCTTGATGACGCCTCACTAACCGACTCCGGAGGCTCGGTCCTAGACCCGCGCGCGTCTCCCATTCACTCGCTGAGGCATCTCGCCATCGGGTGTAGCGTGAGCGCAGCCGGCGGGAGTCGGGGCGGCCGATCTTTGCTTGGACAGAGGGAATCGCCAGCGCCCCGACGGGCAGGTTACTTACAGACAACTCGCAGTGAAGGTGAGGAGTTTTCATCCAGACCTGAACTGCGAGTTGCTAGCCGTTGCGGAGCGAGCGCGGAAGTCGAATGGCGAGAGGCATCAGCGCACTAGTCCGACTAAAGCCGGACGCCACATCAGTCCTTCTTCAGCGCGCCGCGGAGCTGATCGGCGAGCGAGCCGATACCACCCGAAGGCGCCGCGACCTGGCGTTCGCGATACTCCTTCACTTCGTCGACCTTCTTGCCATCACGCACTTCCGCGCCGTCCTGGACCATGCCCACGCCAATGCGCTTCTTGTCGACATCGATCGCCAGGATCTCGAACGTCGCGGTCTGGCCGACGCTGATCGACTTGGCCCACGCATCGGCGCGACCGGTCGGGGCGAAGGTCGAGAAGTGCGCCAGCGCCTCGACGCCCGGCTCCAGCTCCACGAACGCGCCGAAGTCGGCGATGCGCGTGATGCGGCCGGTCTTGACCTGCCCCACCTCGTAGCTCGATGCGGCGGCGACCCACGGGTCGGCCATCAGCTGCTTCAAGCCGAGCGCGAGGCGTTCGCCGTCGTTGTCGACGCGCAAGACCCGCACCGTGATCTCTTCGCCCACCCTGACGATGGACGCCGGGTCGGTGACGCGTGACCAGCCCATCTCCGACACATGCAGCAGGCCCTGCACGCCCGCGCCCAGGTCGATGAACGCGCCGAAGTCGCGCACCGAGGCGACCCGGCCGGTGATGGTCGCGCCGACCTCGATCGACTTGCGGAGCTCGGCGGCGCCCGCCTTCTGCTCGTTCTCGAGCAGCGCGCGCCGCGACACCACCAGGTTCTTGCCGCCCTCTTTGAACTCGATGATGCGGAAGGCGTAGGTCTTGCCGATGTGCTGCGCGGGGTCGGTGGCCCGGACCGTATCGATCTGCGAGAACGGGCAGAAGCCGCGCTGGCCGGCGACCCGCACTTCGTAGCCGCCCTTGACCTCGCGCTCGACCTTGCCTTCAACCGAGAGCCCAGCCTGGTAGGCGTTCTCGAGCTGCAGCAGCGACGCCGCGCCGCGAATGCCCTTGCGCGACAGAGTGATGCCGCCCGTCGTGCCGATCACGATCGCCTGGATGCGATCACCGACCGAGAACTCGAGATCGTTCTCGTGATCCCTCAGATCGGCCGTTTCGATCACCGCCTCGCCCTTGCCACCGACATTCACCAGTGACGTGTCGGGGCCAATGGCGACGACGGTGCCCTCGATGGCCTGGCCTCTGGAAAAGCGCCTGGTCTTGACCGAGGCTTCGAACAGGGCGGCGAAATCTTCTTCTTGCGGCTCACTCACGGCGGACTCCTGAAACCATTGAAAGGCGCGACCCTCCATGGTACTTCGGCGAGCGGCAGTCAGGACAGGCGTTTTGAGGAATGAACCGGCGTCCTCTGAGCCCTCTGTGGCCGATTCAATGCGTCAGGCCGTAGAGCACCACGTCGAGGCCGACGGCGTAGCCCTGCGGGGAAAAGCTGAAGAAGAACCTCGGGTCTTCAGCCTCGCGCTCCCAGGCGTCGGAAATGTCGGTGTTGTGGGTCATCACCACCATCAGCCGGCCGTGTTCGTCGGCGATGCCTCGGAAATTCGGCTGGACACTCATCTCGTACCGCTCCGAGGTCTCGCCGCCGTTGCGCCGCCAGAAGCTGATCGACGGAATCTGCGGCAGGTCGGTGAACTCGAACAGCGTGCGGCGAATCGGGTGGTCGAGCGGGATGTCGCGAATCGGAAACTGCGCCGGCGGCAGGATCTTGCTGATCTGCCCGACCCAGTTGTCCCAGGCGTAGGGCCCCCAGAAGTCGTCGACCCAGAGGTAGCCGCCCTTCAGCAGGTAGTTGCGCAGAATCTCTGCCTCGGCGTCGGTGAAGAACGCCGTGCCAACATCGGTGGCACTCAGGAACGGACACTGGAACAGCAACGGATCGTTGACGCGCACGGTCAAGTGGTTCGGCGTGCCGTCGGGGCGACGGCTGATGGTGGTCTTGGTCAACTCGGCCAGGCGCGTGCTGAAGTTGATGTCGGCGCCCCCGTAATCGGTGGACCACCCCGACCCGCCCTCTTCGCGGCGGTCGCTGGTGTACATCAACCGGCAGAAGTTGAAACCGCCATCGAAGCTGGCCACCGTGGGATAGCGTGGCGGGAAGCGTCCGCGGCCCCGGCCGCCCCAGCCGCCCCACTGTTCCTGCGCCGAGGCGACGGTGGCAGCCAGCACGATGGCAATGACCAGGGCACGCAAGACGCGAGGCATATCAATGGGTCATGGCATAAAGGACGGCGTTGAGGCCGACCGCATAGCCATTCGGCGAGAAGTGAAAGAAGAACTGCGGGTCGTCGGCTTCACGCTCCCACGAATCCGCAATGTCGGTGTTGTGCGTAATCAAAACCATGATGCGCCCGTGTTTGTCGGTGATGGCCGCCATGTGGGCCGGCTCGCTTTCCGTGCCCATCTCGGACGTCTCGCCGCCGCTGCCACGCCAGAAGTTGATCGACGGGACCTGGGGAATCGCCGCCACCGGGAACAGCGTCCGGAAGATGGCGTGATCGGGCGTCAGGTCCTTGATGGGAAACTCACCCGGGGGCAGGACCTTGCCAATCTCGCTGGCGAAGGACTCCCACGCGTAGGTGCCCCAGAAGTCGTCGACCCAGAGGAACCCGCCCTTGTCGAGATACTGGCGCAGGCGCTCAACATCAATCGGCGAGAAACCGGCGCTTCCCGGATCGGAAGCGATGACGATCGGGCACTGGAACAGCGCATCGTCGGTCGGCCGAACCACGAGGTGGTTCGGGCTGCGGGCGCCGTCGAATGCCACCGTGGTCTTGGTGAGCTCCGACAGGCGGATCGACAGGTTGATCTCCGCGAGAGGATAGTCGGTGCCCCAGCCCATGCCGAGGTTCTGTTGGCGAACCTGCTGATACATCAACCGGCACAGGTGGAACTTGCCGTCGAAGTCCACCTCGGTGGCCAACCGCGGCGGCGCGCCCGACTCGCTGCCAAACCGTCCACGCCCGCCCCGGAACCCGCGCTGCGCCTCGGCGCTGAAGGCGAATAACAAAGAACAAAGAACGAATAACGAAAGAAGGCGGCGTTGCATTTTTCGCTCTTCGTTATTCGTTATTCGTTCTTCGTTCTTCGCTATTGCCTTTGCCGGCTCTTCGACAACGACCGGTAGTATTCCTCGACCAGCGCCTTGAACTCGGCCGGCACTTCGTCGGAGCCGTTCACGAGCGCGCGATCGGTCTCGTCGCCGACCTTCCGTCGCAGGCCGTATTCGAAGCGCTTCATGCCCTCGGCCACGAAGGTCTGCAGCCGCTCGAGTTCGGCGACGTCCTGGTAGACGCGCTCGGAGTCGAGCTCGCGCAGCCGCTTCATGATCTCGTCGAGCTCCTTGGGATCGATGTTCTGCTCGCGCAGCATGTTGCGCAGCGCCTGGCCTTCTTGTGCCCAGCGGCGCGCCTCGCCACGGAACTGCCGGACATCGTCGGCCGAGAAGCGGCCCGGGCTGCGGTCGCTGCCGGCCCAACCGCCGTCGCCAAAGCCACCGGTGGTCGCGCGCCCGCCCATATCGTCGCGTCCGCCGCCATTGCGGTCGCCGCCCTGCTGACCGCCTTGCCCCTGCCCTTGCCCCTGCCCTTGGCCCTGCCCTTGGCCCTGACCTTGGCCCTGACCTTGACCTTGGCCTTGCCCCTGCCCCTGCCCCTGCCCTTCCTTACCCGCCTCACCGGGCTTACCAGCCTGACCCGCCTGACCCTGCTGGCCGTCCTTGCCAGCCTGCCCCTGCTGACCAGCCTGGCCTTCCTTACCCGCCTGACCTTGCTGGCCCTGCTGGCCTTGCTGCCGGGCGCGTTCGGCCATGCGCTGACCCATCGAGTCCATGCCGCGGGCGAGCTCGCGCGCCTTGTCGAGCGCCTCGGTGCTGCGATCGCGGCCCTGCTGCCCCACCGTGCTCGCCGCATCGTCCAGCTTCTTGCGCAGCGATTCGATGTTGGCGCCGATCTCTTCCTCGAAATTGCGCGCGTACTGTTCAGGCGCGCCAGAGCCGAGCAGGCTCTTCGAGTAGCGGATCTTCTCCTTCACCTTGTTGTCGCGAATGCCGCTGACGGCCTCCGACAGCCGGCGCGCGGTGTCCTTGGCATCTCGGGTTTGCTCGCCCACCATGCGATCGAGCTGCTTCTCGAGGTTCGCCACCTTGTTCTCGAGCGCGTCCTTGCGCTGTCCCAGCGTCTGGGTCTGCTGCAGCCGATCGGGACCCGCCCCGGGCAACCCGCGCGCATCGGCGGCAATGTCCTTCTGCTCCTCGGCGATCTCCTCGGCCTGGCGCTGCGCATCGCGCACGTCGCGCTCGCCGCGCGCCTGCTGGTTGCCGGTGAGCTGCCGCTGCGCTTCGCGCAAGCGATCGGCGGCGGCTGCGGCCTGACCGCCCGCTGACGGATCGCCCTTCGCGGCGGCGCGCTTCATGGCCTCGGCGGCGCTGCGAAGCTGCCGCGCGGTATCGGCGAGGTCCTGTCGCTGCTGATCGCGCGACAGGCGTTCGAGCTGACGTGCGGCTTCCTCGGCCTGCTCGGCGAGGGCACGCTGCAAGTCGCCGCCACCACCGCCGGCCGACTGGCCAGCCGCCTGGCGGCGCTGCCGCTCAATTTCCTGTTCCTGCCGGCGCGCCAGTTCCTTCAGCTTCTCGGCCAGCTCGTCGATCTGCTGATCCTGCTGCTGGGACGAGGCCTGCGAGTTGGTCTCGTACTGGTTGGCCATCTTGTCCATTTCCATCTTGAACAAGTCGGCCAGGTCTTCGGCGATCGAGCCGGCGCCGCCACCGCCACCACCACCGCCGGCCTGGCGGCCGGTCTGCACCTGCAGCTCGAACTCTTCTTCGGCCTGCTGCAGGAATTGCAGGGCCATGTTCTCGGGCGGCAGCGCGGCATCGGGCTTCTGGCCCTGCAACTGCTTTTCGGCCAGGGTCATCTGCTCCGCGGCCTTGGGCAGCAGCTCGGCGATCTTCTTGAATGACGGATCTGACACCACGAGGCGGCTGTTCATGCGATCGACCAGGCCCTTCACCTGGTCGCGCAGCTTGCTCTGGGCCAGCGTCAGCACCACCATGTCGGCGCGGAACTTGTCGGCCTTCATGGTCTTGCGATCGCGCTGGATATTGAACGTGCCGGAAATGATCTGGCGCTGCTGTTGCGACAGCGCGCCCACTTCCCCGCCGCCCCCACCGCCACCGCCGCCGCCACCGGCCTGCGAGGTCGCCGGCTTGAAGTTCTTGTCGAAGGGCCGGATGCGCAGGAAGAAGATGTCGCTGGTCGCCTGCTTGGCGCCAGCCACGGCATCGTTGTCGGTCGCCTTGGCGTAGTAGGACAGCGAGTCGCCCGCCTTGACGCCGAGTTCTTCCATGTAGAAAGTGTGACCGGCGGTGACTTCCGCGACCGGCCGGGTGCCGTTGAACAACGGAATGGTCTTCTCTGGACCGCCGTTCACCGAATACACCAACTGCAGGTTCTTCACCGCGTAGTCATCGTCGGCCTGGGCTTCGACGAAGAACTCCTGCACGGGCGTGGCGTCAGTATCGCGTCCCGGCTTCGACAGCTTCACCGTCGGCGCAAGGTCCGACAGCAGATCGACCGTGTACTGCGGCGACGCCGGCAGCCGATCGCCGCCCGCCGAATCCAGCTCCACGTGATAGAAGCCGTCGTGCTGCGCCTTGAATTGCGCCGTCAGCGTGCCGTCGGCGTTGGCCGAGAGCGGCACGCTCTCGTTGTCGCCCAGCACGATACGGCCACCGCTCGACGCCATGGTGGGCGTGATCGTGAGGCGCACGTCGGTGCCTTTCAACACGGCCACGTCGCCGCCATCCTCGATCTTGCGCGGCTCGAGGCCGGTATAGGCGGGATAGGTGTACTCGAGGTCGAGCTTCTTCACGTACGGCAACTCGACGACGTTCAGCTTGAAGGTGGCCGAGCGCACGCCGGCGGCCTCGACCACGTACTCGAGCGGCTCGGCCAAGTCGAACAGCATGCCTTCGTAGGTCCCGCTCTCGCCCTTGACCATGGGCACGCGCTCGAACGACGACTCCGAGGCCTTGCGAATCAGGATGGTCGCGTCCGCCGCGTCGAAGCCAGACACGGTGGCGCTGATCACCTGGTCGGCGCCCTTTGGCACCTTGGCGTCACCCGGCGTCACTTCAATGCGGTACGGTGCTGCCGCCTCGGCATCGGTGGAGATGACGAAGATCGCCGACAGGGTGTGGCGCAGGTAGGCGGGGCCAAACGTGAACAGTGCGATGGCCGCCGCGGCCACGGCGCCGGTGATCCACGCGTACCGCACCATCGAATCGCGTTCAATGCGCTGGCCTTCGTTGATCTCGTGCGCGCGGTCGATCGCGTTCTCGACGAGACGGCGAATCAGCTCCGGCGACCAGTCGCCGGGACGCTCCGACGCTTCCATGGCGCTCAGGATGGTCGAGTCGAGCGTTGGCTCGTTCTCTTCGAGGTAGAGGACGACCTGGTCGTCGCTGACCTTGCGCGACAGCGGCCGCGCGAAGAACCACGCGCCGGCGGCGACCAGCGCCAGGCCGGTGGCAATCCGGAACCAGAAAATGGCCGAGGGGGTGAACTTGAGCGCCTCGAGCGCGTACGCCACGGCGATGAGCGAGACGATGGCGACGATCAGGAAGCCGACGGCGCCACGGAGCGCCAGTTTCAATCGCCATCGCCGGCGGACCTGCCGGACCACTTCGAGCAGTTGCGCGCGCGGATTGAGCTCACCCATTGGGCGGTTCCCCCTCGGTCCGGCTAAAGCCGGACACTACATGAAGCGACAGCCGGACCCTACTTTCACCGCGTGGCGCGCGATAGTCGCTGGGCCAACACGGTTTCGGCGATCAGGAGCAGGATACCTGCGAACAGCAGATACCACCAGACCCGTTGATTCAGTTCCTGCGCCTCATCCGGTAGGACGTCCAGGGCCCCGGTTGAGCCTGCCGCGCCGCCTCCGGTCACGCCGGTCACCAGTTCCTTCGGGTCCATCCGGTCGAGATTCGACTCGGCCAGGTTGACGTTAGCGGCCGCCACGATCACCGGCCCGGGCTCCCGTCCCGATGACCGAATCTCGTAGAACCCCTGTTCTACCAGTTCCAGGGCCCCGGCCGACGCCATCGATTCAGAATTCACAGATAAATCACGGCGTTGCCCCGACGGCGTCAGCACGGTGCGGCTGGCCTCGTTACCGGCCGCAGCGGTGGTGGTCGCTCCTGCCGCGATCTCGGCCGCGGTCATGTCGAGCACCTCGCCGATGGTCAGTGCCGAGGGCTGCTCGCGGAACCCGGAAAGGTGCCGGCCCAACTGGTGGATGAACGGCAGGAACACGGGCTTCAGGGCCAGGTCATTCCAGCTGAGGTCGATCGTCGATGCAAACATGACGACGCGGCCGCGGCCGATGGCTTTCTCCACCAGCGCCGGCTCGCCGGTATCGAAGCGCGCCAGCACGGTGGCGTCGGCCGCCGCCTTGAGGCCGCGATACGAATAGAAGCGCGCGGTCGAGAAGTCGCCGCTGCGCGGCGCGCGGAACGGCTCGAACACCGAGTGGCCGTAGTCCATGCCGCTCAACTTCGCCGCGGCGCCGCGCGTGCGGTCCACTGGCGCGGCCATCACCGCCGGCAGCCACGCCTCGCGCGCCGACGGCCACGTCGCACGCGGCCCCAGCGCCAGCAGCAGGCCGCCGCCGCCTTCGACAAACGTCGTCAGCCGCGCCGCCGCGGCCTCGGGCACGGCCACGTCGTTCAGAATCAGCAACCGCGCGCGGTTGACCGCGTCGCCGGCCAGCGCATCCACCGACTGCAGCGACGTCTCGAAGCGCGGCGCTTCGCCAATGGCCAGCGCCCGCGACAGGTACAGATTGGCATCGCCGCGATTGCCCTGCGTGACGACCGTCACCGGCACGGGTGCGCTCGGGGTGATTACGAAGTTGAAGACGTTGTCGCGGGCCAGCGCATCCACGGTGGAGGCCGCCGGCGCGACGCCGGTCTGCACCGCCACGCCCGATGGCATGTCGGTCCCGAGGCGCACCGTGGCACGGGTGGTGGTCGCAGCGATCGAGACCGGTGCGAAGGTCACGGTGGCCGAGGCGCCGCCCGCGACACTGACCGGCAGCGTCTGCACGACGCGGCCGTCCATCTCCAGTTGCACGGGGACGGCGGCGGCATCGGCCGCGGTCCGGTTCAGCACGCCGACGGTGACGGTCACGCGCTCGGGCTGTCCCGCATCGCGGGTCCGCAACAGCGTGGCCGGGGTCAGTGCCAGGCTCGGCCCGGTCGCGCCCTCGACCACCGCGGTCGTGACGACGGTGCCGCCGGGCAGCCGCAAGGTGTCGTCAGGCTGCCAGCCACTGCGCTGGAAGTCGGAGACGACAATCACTTCCTTGCGCGGCAGCATCGACTCGGCCAGCAGGCTTCCGGCCAGCTTCAGGGCCGGACCGTACTTCGTGGAGCCCGGCCCTGGGGAAGCGGCATTGATCTCGGCCACGGCCCGCGAGCGATCCGGCGTCGACCGCAACGCCACTTCGGCGCTGTCGGCGAACAGCACCACCGAAATGCGATCCGCCGGCGTGGCACTGGCGATCGACTCGGCCGCCACGCGCTGCGCGCGCGACCACGAATCGCCGTACCCCATGCTGTAGGAGCGATCGAGCAGCACCACGATGTCGCGCGCACCGCCCGGCGCGGCCGCCACATCCGAGCCGCGCAGGAAGGGCCGCGCAAACGCCGACACGATCAACGCGAGCGCGGCCAGCCGCAGGGCCAGCAACAGCCAGTCGCGAATGCGCCGCTTCTGCACCGACTCGTAGGGAATCTTCTTCAGGAACATCAGCGACGGGAACTCGATCACGGACTTGCGCTCGCGCTGCGTCAGGTGCACGAGCACCGGAATCGCGAGCGCCGCGAGGCCGAGCAGGAAGAGGGGCGCCAGGAACGACATGGCTACCTGGTCCGGGCCATGCGTTCGCGCATCGACAGGAAGCGGAACAGCGCGTGGTCGAGCGGTTGGCTGGTATTGAGCAGCATGTAGTCAATCCGCTGCTGTGACGCGCGGGCGGTCATTGCCTCGATATGCGCGGTGACCAATGAGCGGTACTGGTCGGCCAGCGCCGCCGGCACGATCGGAATCTGGTCGCCGCTCTCGAGGTCCTCGAAGCTCGATGGCTCGGCAAACGAAAAGTCGACCTCCTGGGGATCGAGCACGTGGAACAGCGCGACGTCGTTGCCGCGGAAGCGCAGCAGGCCGACGGCGTCGAAAATCTCCTCGGGCTCGGCGTAAAAATCGGAGATCACGACGATGATGCCGCGGCGGCCGAAGTGTTCGGCCAGCCGCTTGATGGGCGCCGAGATGTGGCCCGGCTTCACGGCCTTGGCGCGATCCAGCGTATGCAGCACCACGTCCATGTGCTTCGCCGACGGCGGCACGTGGTCGACGATCTGCTCATCGAACGTGACCAGGCCGACCCGGTCGCGCTGCTGGTGGGCCAGGTAGGTCAGGCACGCCGCCAGGGTCTTGGCGTAGTCGAGCTTCGAAATCTTCTCGCCGAAGCTCATCGACTTCGAGATGTCGAGCAGCACGTTGAAGTTCGAGTTGGAGTCGGCCTCGAATTCCTTGATGTAGTACTTGTCGGTGCGGGCGTAGACGCGCCAGTCCATCCGCCGGATGTCGTCGCCCGCGACGTAGCCGCGGTGCTCGGCGAAATCCACCGAGGCGCCGAAGAACGGCGAGCGATGGGTGCCGTTGATCAGGCCATCGACCACCGTCTTGGCGACCATCTCCAGGTTGCCGATGCGCGCCAGGACCGCGGGGTCCACGAAGCGCGCGCCGGGAATGGGTTGATGCACTGACATTTAGTTCCCCACCAGCCCTACCTGCCCCACCCGCCCTACATCCCCGACTTCGGCGACGGCACCGCTTCGAGCAGGCGATCGATCAGCATGTCGCTGGTGACGCCTTCCGACTGCGCGTGGAAGTTGGTCAGCACCCGGTGGCGCAACACCGAGTGGGCAATCGCGCGAATGTCGTCGAAGCTCACGTGGTAGCGGCCGCTGGTCAGTGCCCGTGCCTTGCCGCCGAGCACCAGGAACTGGGCCGCGCGCACGCTGGCGCCGAACGCCACCCACTTCTTGACGTTGTCGGGGCAGGCCGGCGACTTCGGCCGGCTGGCGCGGACCAGCGCCAGCGCATAGCGCATCACCGGGTCGGCCACCGGCACGCGGCGCACGAGCCGCTGGAACGCCACCAGGTCGGGACCGGACACCGGGCGCTCGAACGTCGGCTCGAGGATCGCCGTGGTCGTCTTCACGACCATGAACTCCTCTTCCTCCGGCGGGTGCTCCATCACGATGTGGAACATGAAGCGATCGAGCTGGGCTTCGGGCAGCGGATAGGTGCCTTCGAGCTCGATCGGGTTCTGGGTCGCGAAGACGTAGAAGGGCTCTTCGAGCTTGTAGGTGCGGCCCTGGATGGTGACGCGGTGTTCCTGCATGGCTTCGAGCAAGGCCGACTGCGTCTTGGGCGGGGTGCGGTTGATTTCGTCGGCCAGCACGATGTTGGCGAAGATCGGCCCGGGCGAGAACACCATCTGGCGGCGGCCGGTGGCAGCGTCTTCCTGGATGATGTCGGTGCCGGTGATGTCGGACGGCATCAGGTCGGGCGTGAACTGGATGCGCGAGAACTTGAGGTCCAGGACGCGCGCCATGGTGTGGATCAGCAGCGTCTTGGCCAGGCCGGGCACGCCGATAATCAGGCTGTTGCCGCCGACGAACAACGTCAGCAGCACCTGGTTGACGACCTCGTCCTGGCCGACGATCAGCTTCTTCAACTCGCGGATGATCTTGTCGCGGCCGTCCTTCATGCGGTCGGCAAGGGCGAGATCATCCGGCGAGTTCATGTCAACGGTGTCCACGGAGGCTCCTCTCGATTCAGTGCGTCATCGCGTACATGACGTAGTTCACGCCAAACTTGTACGCCTCGTTCGATAAGTCCACCGGCACGTAGCCGGTGTCGGAAAACTCCCACAGCTCGCCGAGGTCGTGGTTGTAGTTGGCCACCGCCAGCAACCGCCGCGACGGGTCATTGTCCTCGAAGATCCCGGTCCACTCGGTCGGGCCGTAGTAGCCCTCGACCTCGAGCGAATCGATCTCGAAAAACGAATGGAAGATCGGGTGCGAGACGTCGAGCGGCACCCAGCGGGCGTCGGGCAGCACGCGCCGCATCTGGAAGACGAGGTTGTCGCGGTGGTCTTCGCGGAAGTCGTCGAAGATCACGAAGCCGCCCTTTTGCAGGTAGGCGCGAAAGCCCTCCGCTTCGGCATCGGTCATGGTCCAGAACCCCGGCTCGGACATGTAGGCGACCGGGAACAGGGCCAGGTCGGGATCGTCGAGCATGCGGACGTTGCCCTGGTCGGCAAATGTCCGGGCGAAAGTCAGCTCGGCCATGATCTTGGTGAAGTTAAAATCAGCGCGCGGGAAATCGTGCGCCCACATCGGCTCGCGGCGCATCGACCGCAAGTCGGCCGGACCGTAACGCAGTCGCGTGAACACGAACCGGCCGTCGTACTCGGCCTGGCCCAACTGGATCACGGGTGCGGGCCGGCGGCTGCGGAAGCCAGGAAAGTCTTGGGCCAACAACACGCCACCAGTCGCCGCCACCAGGGCGGCCACCACCAGCAGGCTACGCGAGGCCGACAACACGCCGGTACCCCCATTCAGCGCACAGCAGGCCGACCAGCAGCATCAGCACGATCGGCATGTGCCACAGGTCGTGTTCTTCGACGCTGGTAACGCCGCGGCCGGTGTAACGCAGGTCGTCGGCCAGGGTCGAGATGTCGGCGGCCCCGTAGTAGCGTCCGCCGGTGTCTTCGGCAATCCGCTTCAACGTTGCCGCCTTCATGGTGGCATCGAAGAACTCCGCCTCGCCGGGTGCGGCGCGGAAATGCGTGACGGTGCTGCCGATCATCGTGCCCTGTCGGGTGGCATCGATCTTCGCCTCGTACCACCCCGGCTCCTTGGTGGGTACCGACACGGTGTACTGGCCGGCGTGTTCGCCATCCCATGACATGGGCAGGTCGACAATCACGCCATCAGGTCCGGTGATGGTCGCCATCACCACCGCATCGTTCAGCTCGACGAACGACGGGTCAACCACGTTGGCCACCAGCGTCGCGGCTTCACCTGGTTCCACGCGCTCGGTGGTCAGGCTCGGCTCCACCTGATCGGGCACGCCGTCGACCACCCAACGCAGCAACTGCCGCCAGTAGTTCTCGTGGGTCATGTCTTCGACGGGGATGCTCGCGTGCATCTGCCAAATCCACGAGTCCTGCGGCAGGAACGAGAACGACTTGCCGCGGCCATAGCGCTGAAAGGCCAGCATCGGGCGCTCGGCGCGCGCTTCGTCCGTGCCGTTGAGCAGCACCGTCGCACCGGGCTTGACCGCGTCGACGCGGTTGACCGCGGTAATGCCGGGCAGCGTGTTCCACCGTTCGGCCGACGCCGCTTCGTTGGCAGCAAGCTGGGTCACGGCCGTCGCGCTGCCGGCGCGGGTGGGTTTCACGGTGAGACGCGAGACGGTGTCCTTGGCCTGCACGCGCGTGCGATCGAGCACCACCGGCAGCACGTCGGCCACCGCCGTGCCGGCATAGCCGCCTTCGGCAAAGGCCCGGGGGCCGCCGAGCGTGAGCAAGCCCCCGCCGCGGCGATCGACGAACTCGGAAATCATCCGCAGCTGGTCGCCCGTGAAGGCGCCGGCTTCGATGCTGCCGAGAATGAGGCCGCGATACGAGAACAGTTCCTCGCGCGTCTTGGGGAACCCGGCGGCAAGCTCGTCGGCGTTGTCGACGCCGAGGCGCAGGTACTTGTTGTCGGCCGTGCGTTGCAGCACGGTGAGAATGAGGTTGCTGTCGTCCTTGATGGCACGGCCGATGAACTTCATTTCGAAGCGCGGCTCGCCCTCGAAGTAGAGCACCTTCTCCTTGCGGTCGCGGACGTCGATCAACGCCTCGCGCGCGTTGTTCTCGGTGACCAGCTCACCCTGCTGGGGGGACACGCGGAAGCGCAGCACGCGCGGCCCGGCCTCGGTAACGGTAAACCTGACCGGGATGGAGGCCGGCATCCCGGCATCGGGGAGCGTCACCTGCTGGGTGCTGACGAGCGTGCCCTCGTCTTCCACGTCGAGGGTGATCTGCTGGCCGTCGAACCCCGACTGCGACAGCACCACGTCGACCATCAGCGTGGTGCCCTTAAGAGCGGTCTTCGGCGTCGAGATGCGGCCGACCTGGATGTCCCTGGGCAGTTGCTCCTGGCCGACGCCGACGGTGAACACCGGCAGGCTCTCGGCCTTCAGCCCCAGCAGCGCGTCACCGAGCGCCGTGTCGGCGGTGTCGGCGCCATCAGACACCATGACCAGCCCGGCCACCGGCAGGCCGGCCAGTTCCTGACGGACGCCGGTCAGCGCCGCGCCAAGCCGTGTCTGCGATCCGCCAAACGTCAGCTCGCCCGGCTGCGTGGTCCGCGACGGCGCCGATGAAAAGCGGAAGGTGCGAACCGTGAAGCGTTCCGACAGCGCGGCGAGCAACGCCGCGTTGGGGCCGGTCAGCTGTTCCTGGATGAAGCTGGCGCGGGGCTGGCCGTTGTGGTCGGCAATCTGCATGCTGCGCGAATCGTCCAGCAGCACGCCCAGGAAGTTCTGCTGGGCGACCGCGGCCTTCACGACCAGCAGCGGACGGAACAGGCACACCAGGAGGATGGCGAGCAGCGCAAGGCGAATGGTCGCGAGGATGGCGCGGTCGCGCGTGCGGCCACGGCCCGACCGATACGCGTGCAGCGTCAGGCCGGCGGCCACCAGCACCGCGACGGCGGCCACGTACGAGCCCGTGGAAGCGGCGAAGCGGAATTCCCCCTGGCTGAACACCACCGGGGAAAGCTCGAAAAAGAATCTAAAAAGGGCGTCGAACACGAATAGCTCGGATTCTACTTCGGTTATGGAGGCGCCACGCCACAGCTAACTATCAGACGGCCACCGATGCGCCCCGGCCGTGCCACGGAGACGGGTGATAGACTCTGACATGCTCGCTACGACTATTCCCGTCACCAAGACATCGGCGTCCAGGCTGACGCCCGACCTCCGCGACAAATCTGCGTTCGGCGCCGTGTTCAGCGACCATATGCTGGTCGCCGACTACGCCAATGGCACGTGGGGCGACCCGCACATCATTCCGTACGGCGCCCAGATGATGGCCGCCGCGCCGGCCGTCGCGCACTACGGCCAGGGCATTTTCGAAGGCTTCAAGGCCTTCCCGCGGCCCGGCGGCGGCGCGGTGCTGTTCCGTCCCCAAGCCAACCACGCGCGCATGAACCGGACCTGCCAGCGCATGGCCATGCCCGAGGTGCCCGCGTCGATCTTCGTGGATGGCACCGCAGCCCTGGTGCAGCTCGACCGCAACTGGATTCCCGAAAGCGACGGCGCCGCCCTCTACATCCGCCCCGTGATGTTCGCCACCGGCGAGCCTCTGGGCGTGCGGCCCTCCGACACGTTCCGCTTCATCATCGAGACCTGTCCGAGCGGCCCGTACTTCTCGGGGGCGGTCGACCTGATTGCCGAAGACGTCTACGTGCGCGCGTTCCCTGGCGGCACCGGCGCGGCCAAGTGCGGCGGCAACTACGCCGGCAGCATGCTGGCCGCCCTCGAGGCGCAGCAGAAGGGCTTCCACAACGTGCTCTGGCTCGACGGCATCGAGCGCAAGTATGTCGAAGAAGCCGGGCTCATGAACGTGGTGTTCGTGATCAACGGCACCGTTGTCACGCCGCCGCTCGGCGGCACCATTCTGCCCGGCATCACCCGCGACAGCGTGCTGACGCTGCTGCGCGAGATGAAGGTGCCGATCGAAGAACGCATGATTGCAATCGATGAAGTGTTCGAGGCGCACGCCGCGGGCACGCTCGATGGCGCGGCCGGCGTCGGCACGGCTGCCGTGATCGCGCCGCTCGGCCGCATTCGGCACAAGGACCGCGAGATCACGGTGAAGCCAATGGGCACCGACTCGGTGCTCGCCAGAGTGGGCGCCGAGCTCGAGGGCATTCGCTCGGGGCGCATCGCCGACCGCCACGGTTGGCTGATGACGATCTAGCCATGCCCTACTTCGCGTTGATCTACGACGTCGTGGACGACTTCGTGAACCAGCGGACGCCGTTTCGGCCCGCGCACCTCGCCGGGGTGCGCGAGGCGCAGGCGCGCGGGGAGCTGATCATGGCCGGCGCATTGGGCGAACCGGCCGGCGCCTTGCTGGTGTTCCGCGGCGCCGACAAGTCGGTCGCCGAGAACTTCGCCGTGGCCGACCCTTACGTCAACGAGGGACTCGTCACGAAGTGGCAGATCCGGCCGTGGACTGTCGTGGTCGGTCAGGACCCCTCCGAGACGCCGCCCGGGTTGCCGAACTAGCCGCGGCAGCGCGTCAGCGCTGCCTCATTCGCGCGACCGGGCCGCCAGCGTCTTCGCGATCACTTCACCGTGGAACCGGCCGTTCTCAATGAACACGGTTCCCGTCTTCTTCCCCGCCACTTGCCCGCCCGCCACGAACAAGCCCGGCACGTTGGTCTCGTAGGTCTCGACGTTGTACTTCGGCTCCAGCGTCTCGGGGTGGATCTCGATGCCGGCCCGCCGCATGAAGTCGGGATCGGCGCGATAGCCGGTCAGCAGCAGCACGCCCTCGGCCGGCAAGGTCGCTCCGGTGTCGAGCACCACTTCGGTGGGACGAATTTCGACGATGTTCGAGTTGAAGTGGGCGGCGATCGAGCCCTCCTTGACGCGGTTCTCGATGTCGGGCTTGACCCAGTACTTGATCGAGTCGCCAAACGCGGCGCCGCGATGCACGATGGTCACATGACCGCCGGCGCGATGAATCTCGAGCGCGGCCTCAGCGGCTGAATTCTTCCCGCCGACAATGACCACGCGCTGGCGATAGAAGGGATGCGCTTCCTTGTAAAAGTGCGAGACGTGCGGCAGGTCCTCGCCGGGGACGTTCAGCATGACCGGCGCGCCGTAATAGCCCATCGACAGCACGACGTTGCGCGCCTCGCGCACGCGGGTCGCGCCGCGGGCGTTGCGCGTATGCACACGGAACAGGCTCGAGGCGCCCGCCTCGGCGGCCTCGTCGGCAGTGGCGGCCTCGACCTCGGTCACTTCTTCAAACAACGACACCTGGAGCTGAAAGGTGTCGACGACCTTGCGGTAGTAGCGCAGCGCTTCGGCCCGCGTCGGCTTCTCGTACGGCGTGGTCAGCGGGATGCCGCCAATTTCCAGCAGCTCGGGTGTGGTGAAAAACACCATGTTGATGGGGAACCGCGCGATGCCGTCCACCAGCGACCCTTTTTCAAGGACGAGGTAGTCGAGACCGAAGTGCTTGGCGGCAATGGCGGTGGCGAGACCCGACGGGCCGGCGCCGATGATGATGACGTCGCGAACTGACATGTCGAACGATTCTAGGACGGGATCCGGGATCCGGGATCCGGGTAAAATGCGCGCGAGGAGCCGTCATGCGATTGCCACTCGTCGGAGCTGCCGTCCTGTCCTCTGCCGCTCTCCTGTCAGCACAGGCGCCGCAACCACCGGCCTCGCAGCCGGTCTTCAGGGCCGGCGTGGAGCTGGTCAGCGTCGACGTGACGGCGCTTGATGGCAACGGCCGTCAGGTCATCGACCTTGCTCCCGGCGAGTTCGTCGTGGAAGTCGATGGCGACCCGCGACAGGTGGTGTCGGCCGAGTATGTGCGTTCGGTCGATCCCATGCGGGTGATCGGCGCGCCGCGCCCGGTGGCCGCCGCGCCCGACGAGACCTTCTTCTCGTCGAACGCCAAGGGCGCGCCGAGCGGACGCCTGATCATGCTGCTGATCGACCAGGGCAACATCCGCACCGGCTCGGCCCGGCCGGTAATGAACAGCGCCAAGAAATTCGTCGACACGCTGACGCCAGAAGATCGCGTGGCCGTGGTCTCGGTACCCGGTCCGGGCGAACTCGTCGACTTCACGACCGATCACGACAAGGTCCGGGAGGCGCTGCTCCGCATCGTCGGGACGGCCGACCAGATGCTCGGACGCTTCAACCTGAGCGTCACCGAGGCGCTGGCCCTCTATACGCACAACAACATGCAACTGGCGCTCGAAGTGCTCACGCGCGAGTGCGGCGCGGTCTCGCCCGCCAACCTCGAACGCTGCGAGCGCGAGGTCGAGCAGGATGCCGCGCAGATCGCCGCCGACGTCCGCCAGCGGACCGACAACTCCGTCGCCGCCATGCGCGGGGTCTTGCAAAGCCTGGGTGCCATCGAGGGGCCCAAGGCCGTGATCCTCGTCTCGGAAGGCATGGTTTTCGAGGGCCTCGGCGGCGAGACCGATGAACTGGCGGCGGCCGCCGCCGATTCGCGGGCCACCATCGATGTGCTGATGCTCGACGTGCCGCAGTTTGACGCGTCCCAAAGCCGCAAGCCCAATACCCCGCGCGAAGACCGCGACCTGCAGATCACCGGCCTCGAGATGCTGGCCGGCGCCGCCCGCGGGTCGCTCTATCGCATCAACACCACCGCGGAGTACGCGTTCGACCGTATTTCCCGCACCCTCGACGGCTTTTACCTGCTCGGCGTCGAAGCGCGCCCCGACGATCGCAACGGCCGCCGGCATCGCATTTCGGTGAAGAGCAGCCGCCGCGGCGTGACGGTCCGCTCGCGCCGCAGCTTCCTGACTTCGGTGTCGGCCAAGGCCACGACGCCGGCCGACGCCGTGACCCGCGCGTTGAAATCGCTGTTGCCCATCAACGACCTGCCGCTGAAAGTCGCAACGTGGACGTACAAGGAACCGGGCACGTCGAAGGTCCGCCTGTTGATCGCCGCCGAAGTGGAACGCCTGTCGGGCCAGCCGCTGGACTACACGGCAGGCCTGCTGCTGGTGAACAAGGCGGGGCGCGGTCTGGCGCCGCCGGTGACCTCGCGAACGCTCACCGAGAAGGCCGGCGATCCCGGCACCGCGGTGTTTGCGAACATGCTGTCGGTCGAGCCCGGCGAGTATCGGCTGATCCTGTCGATGGCCGACAGCGAAGGGCGCGTCGGCAGCGTGTCGCGACTGGTCACGGCCTGGCAGATGGACGGCTCGGCCCTGGCGATGGGCGACTTGATCGTCGGCGGTCCGGCGCCCGGTAACAAGGCCGGCCTGGCGCCGGCGATCGAACCCTCGATCGACAGCGGACAGCTGATGGCGCTGGTCGAAATGTACGGTCCTCCCGCCCAGTTGTCGGGACTCGACGCCACGCTCGAGATCCTGGTTAGTGAAGACGCCGCTCCGCTTGCCACCACCCCCATGCGCATCGTCGCCGGGCCATCGGCCGAGATCCTGGCCGGCAACGCGCAAGTCAGCACCACGGCTCTGCCACCGGGGCGCTACCTCGCGCGCAGCACGATCCGCCAGGGCGGCAAGGCCATGGGACACATGATTCGGCCGTTCCGCATTGTTGCGGAAGCGGCGGCATCGGCCGGCGGCGTGCCGGCGGCCTCATCCGGCGGCGCGCTCCCGGCCGAGATGACAATGGTGCTGCTGGGCGGACTGGCGAACTTCGATCGCAAGGAACTACTGACGCCGGCGGCGCTGACGCCGATGTTCGCGGCTGCGGAGGGACGCCTCGCGGCATCGACCGCCGCGGTGAAAGAAGCGCGCGGCGGCGACCTGGGTTCGGCCGCCATGACGGCGCTCGGTGATGGCGACCAGGCGCTGGCGGCGTTTCTGAAGGGGCTCGAGCTGCTGCAGTTGTCGCAGGTCGACAAGGCCGCCGTGCAGTTTCAAAGCGCCATGCAGATGGCGCCCGCGTTCATGCCGGCGCGGCTGTACCTGGGCGTGTCGCTGGCTGACGCCAGGCGCCACAAGGATGCCGCCGGCCTGATTCAGAGCGCGGCGAACGCGCCGCCCAACGCCGCCATCGCGCGGCTGGCCGGCGAGGAGTGGATCAAGGCCGGTCAACCGGCGCTGGCGATCGCGCCGCTCGAACTCGCGCTGCAACAGCCAGGCGCCGATGTGCGCACGCGCAAACTGCTGGGCCTGGCCTATGTCCTGGGCGGACGGCCGGCTGACGCCGTCGCAGTGCTGACGCCGTATCTGGAGACCAACCCGGCGGATCCATCCGCACAGCTCGCGGCGATCTTCGGCACCTACATCCGCCACCTGAGCGCGCCACAGCCGGCCACGCTGGTGGCCGACCAGGCGAACGTCGCGAGGTGGGCGAAGGCTTACACCGCCTCAAAAGGGGCGATGCAGCCGCTGGTGGCCGCGTGGGTGAAGCACCTGCAGGGCCTTCGGTAGGGCGGCGCGTTGCGCCGTGGGGCTCGCTCGCTGGCGCTCGCGTCGTGGGGCCTCGCTTCGCTCGGTAGGGCTCGGGCGCTCACGCGCCTTTGTAGGGGTCGCACGGCAGCGCGTGCTCGAGGGCCGAACCAGAAGAAGGTATTTAGGGACTATGTCGTTTGAAGCGTTCAACTCGAGAGAAGCGGTGCTCGCCGCTATTAAAGAATGGGATGAGCTGGGAGCAGACCAGTTTCTTGAGCGCTATGGTTTCAGACCTGCAAGAGCGTATCTCCTCCACCACAACGGAGGCACTTACGCCTCGAAGGCCATCGTCGGCGTTGCTCATCAATTTCAGTTCCCCCGCGAAGGGCCACTGTCGCCAACCGACTTTACGGGTGGCAAGAACGGCGCGGCGAAGAAGCTGGAGCAGCTAGGGTTCAGGGTTACGTTCCAGCCTCAGTAGATCCAATGTTCGTGCCGAACTGGGAGGCGATTGAGCAGTTCTCGGCGGTGTCGCCGCTGGCTGCCAGTCGGTTCGATCGAGTGACTAGTTCGCGCACCACCACGAGGCGCGAAGCGCCGAGCCCCACGAACGCGCAAAGCGCGCGAGCCCTACGGCCGACAAGCTGGTTAGTTGTCCGGCTAAAGCCGGACGCCACATCTGAGGCGCTCAGGCCGCCCAACGGCGGGCGTCAGCCCACCGCCCGGTCCGTGATGTAGAGCCCCTTGTCGATAATCGCGAACGCTTCCGCCAGCTCCGCTTCGGTGATGCACAGCGGCGGGTTGGTGAAGAACGTGTTCCATCGCACGAAGGTGTAGAGGCCTTCCTCGCGGAAGAACTTGCCGAGCGCTTGCATCTCCGGTGACGTGCCGTTGAACGGCGCCAACGGCTCCATCGTCTCGCGGTTCTTCACCAGCTCGACGAGGCCGAACAGACCGATGGAGCGCACGTCGCCCACACACGGGTGCTTCGCCTTCAGCTCCGCGAGCATCTGGCCCATCAACGCGCCCCTGGTCCTAGCGCGTGCGATCAGGTCGTCTTCTTCATAGACGGCGATGGTCGCCAGTGCGGCGGCGCAGCCAAGCGGGTGGCTGTTGTAGGTCAGCCCGCCGTAGAAGACCTTGTCCTTGAAGTGGTCGGCGATCGAGCGGCGAATGCCGACCGCGCCGAGGGGCACATAGGCGCTGGTCAGGCCCTTGGCCATGACCAGGATGTCGGGCACGACCTTCCAGTGATCGACGGCAAACCATTCGCCGGTGCGGCCGAAGCCCGACATCACCTCGTCGCAGATCATCAGGATGCCGTGGCGGGTGCACAGCTCACGGATGCCTTCGAGGTAGCCGTCGGTCGGCACATGAATGCCGTTGGTGCCGGTGACCGTCTCGAGAATGAAACCGGCAATGGTGTGCGGGCCCTCGAGCATGATGATTTCTTCGAGCTGCGCCAGCGCATCGGCGGTCGAGTCGGTACCGCGCTTCAGCCCATGATGCGGGTGCGGCACATGGACAATGCCGGGCATGCCGGGCTCCATGGCCCAGCGGCGGGGATCGCCGGTCATGGTGAGGCTGGTGCCCGTGCCGCCGTGGTACGAGCGGTAGCGTGCCAGGATCTTGTGGCGGCCGGTGGCGAGCCGCGCAATGCGGACCGCGTTCTCGTTGGCCTCGGCGCCGCCGTTAGTGAAGAAGAACACGTCGATATCACCAGGCGAGATGGCGGCCAGCTTCTGCCCCAGCCTCGCGCGCGCCTCGGTGGCCATGAACGGGTTGGCGTAGGCCAGCGTCGCGACCTGGTCCTGGATGGCCTTGATGACGCGCGGATCGCCGTGCCCGATGTTGACGCACATCAACTGGCTGTTGAAGTCGATGAAGCGCTTGCCTTCGGGCGTCCAGAAATAGATGCCCTGCGACTTCGCGACGGGGATGGGGTCGACATGCGCCTGCGCTGACCACTCGTAGAGCGAGTGCAATTTCGACAGCGCCACCATTTCTTGTCCAGTCATCGGTGCTCCCAAATGCAACCACGAAGATGACGAAGGGCACGAAGCAAACCTTTCTCAAGAAGAGACTTCGTGGTCTTCGTGGCCTTCGTGTGAGTCGTTACTCCGCCAACGTCACTACCGCCAGCGCCAATACCTTCGTTGCCTTCACAATATCCGTAATCGAGCAGTACTCGTCAGGTTGATGCGCCAGCGCCAGTTCCCCGGGGCCGTAGGCCACGCAGTGCGGCACGCCGGCAATGCGGGCGACGTGTTTCTGGTCGTAGGTGCCGGGACTGGCCACAAGCGACGCGGGACGGCCGACCACCCGAGCGATGGCGCCGGTCAGCGCGGCGATCACCGGGCGCGTCCTCCGGGGCACGGGTCGGTTCCACGATCATGCGGTCCTCGATCGTGAACCGCACGTCGGGCATCCGCGACTGTGCCTTCGCCACGATCGCGGCAATCTCCGCGCGGGTGCGCTCCAAGCCCTCTTCCAGCAGGAAGCGGCGATCGAATACGGCGCGGCAGCGATCGGCCACGCACGGGCTCGGCGAGTCGTCGACCGGCTGGCCGCCATCGATGCCGTTGATGTTGATGGTGGCGTGCCGCGACCCCTCGGGCACCACCGGCATGGTCGTGACGCGATCCGCCAGCGCCGGGCCGAGCTCGTCGCGCACCAGGTCGAGCAGGTGCGACATGCCTTCAATGGCGCTGACCCCGAGGTACGGCATGCTGCCGTGCGCGATGCGGCCTTCGGCCACCACCTCGAACCAATACACGCCGCGATGGCCGACGCAGACGCGGTCGACCCCGAACGGTTCGGGGATGATCACGGCACGGGTCCGCTCACGCGAGATCCAGCCATGCTCGGCCAGCCACGCCACTCCCGCGAAGCCGCCGCTTTCTTCGTCGACCGTGCCGCTGATCTCGATCGGCAGGGCGTGAGCCACGCCGGCGCGCCGGATCGCTTCGGCCGCAAACACCGCGGCGGCAAGCCCGGCCTTCATGTCGCACGATCCCCGGCCATACAGGCGATCGCCGACAATCTCGCCTCCGAACGGATCGCGCGTCCAGCCCTGCCCCGCCGGCACGACATCGAAATGCCCGTTCAGGTGAATGGCGGGGCCCGACGAGCCGCCTTCGTGCCGGCCGACCACGTTGATGCGCGGGTGGAGCGGGGTGTGTTCGAGCTTGCCGATCGCCGGCAGCAGGTGGACGTCGGCGCCATGCGCGCGCAACTGATCGCCAATGGCGTTGGCGCAGGCCTCGTATTCCTCCCCCGGCGGGTTCACGGTTGGAATGCGCACCAACCGAGCCGCGAAATCGACGATCTCGTCGGCCGCGCGGTCGACTTCGGCGACGATGCGGTCGGTCTCGGAGGCGGACACGGCGTGAATGTTATCCCGTATCATGTGTCGATATGTTCAGACTTGATGGCAAGACAGTCGCGGTCATTGGGGCAGGTTCAGGAATTGGCCAGGCCGTCGCAATGGGTGTGGCACAACAGGGTGGCCACACCATTTGCCTCGACATCAATGCCGCCAACGCGGCAGCCACCGCCGACATGATCGCGAAAGCCGGCGGCTCGGCCGACGCCGGCTCGGTCGACATCGCCGACGAGACGTCCGTGCGCGATGCACTCGCCACGGCCCTGCATCACCGCACGGGCCTCGATGGCCTGGTCTGCACACCGGCGATCAACGTCCGCAAACCGATCCTCAAGTACACCGGCGAGGAGTTCGACCGCGTGGTGCGCGTGAACCTGCGCGGCAACTTCAACGTGCTGCAGGCCGCGGGCCGGTTGATGGTCCTCCAGAAATCGGGCAGCATCGTCTTGTTCTCGTCGATCCGCTCGCTCGTCACCGAGCCGGGCCAGTCGGTCTACTCGATGAGCAAGGCCGGCATCGTGCAGTTGGTGCGCACCGCCGCCACCGAGTGGGGTGAGCAAGGCGTACGCGTGAACGCCGTGGGACCCGGCGTTACCGAAACGCCCCTGACCGCGCCCATCAAGGCCCAGGACGAGTGGTACCAGGCCTACGCCGACAAGACGCCGATGAAACGCTGGGCGACGGCCGAGGAGATGGCCGGGCCGACCGTGTTCCTGCTGTCCGATGCCGCCAGTTACGTGACCGGCACCATCCTGTTCGTCGATGGCGGTTGGCTGGCCAACGACGGCCGCTTCACCCCTCCCGGAATGTAAGGCCATGCCGCCTGCCGCCCCGCAACTGATTGGCCTGCCCTACGACGCGAGTTCGTCGTTCCTGCGCGGTTCGGCTGCGGGGCCGCCGCTGATCAGGCAGGCGCTGTGGTCGCCGGCCGGAAACCGCTACACCGAGAATGGCGCGGACCTTGGCGGGCTGACCGATGCGGGCGACCTGACGCTGTCGGAAACGCCGGACAAGGCTCGCGACCAAATCCAGATGGGCATTGGCGCGCTGCTGGCCAGCGGCTTCCAGCCAATCGCACTCGGCGGCGACCACTCGGTGACCTATCCAATCATGCGCGCGGTCGTCACGCAGCATCCCACGCTCACGATCCTCCACATCGATGCACACGGCGATCTCTACGACGACTTCGAAGGCGACCGCTACTCGCATGCCTGTCCGTTCGCGCGCATTCTCGAGGAATGCCCGGGCGTGCGGCTGGTACAGGCGGGCATTCGCACCCTGACGCCGCATCAACGCGACCAGATCGCGCGCTTCGACGTGAACTGCATCGAGATGCGCCACTTCGCTGCCGGCGCCCGGCCGGCTATCGACGGCCCGGTCTACGTCTCGGTCGACATCGACGGCATCGATCCCGCGTTCGCGCCCGGGGTGTCGCACCGCGAGCCCGGCGGTTTGAGTGTCAGGGACGTGCTGACCATGATCCATCGCCTCGCGGGACCGATCGTTGGCGCTGACGTGGTCGAGTTCAACCCGGGCGAGGACCTTGGCGGCATCACGGCCGCTGTCGCCGCCAAGGTGACCCGTGAGCTCGCCGGCCAGATCATGCTCGGCCAGGTCGTGAAATAGCATGCGCTACACACGCGAGTTGCTTGGCGTCGCCGAGTCGCCGATGGTGCAGATCGCCACAGCAGCCGAGGCTATGCCTGGGTCGATCAAGCTCTGCTACGGCGAGTCGGACTTGCCGACGCCGTCATTCATCTGCGAAGCCGCTGACGCCGCGATGAAGGCGGGCCACACATCCTATACCCACACCGCCGGTGCCACTCAGTTGCGGGAAGCGATCGCGGCGAAGGTTCACGAACTCCACGGCGCCGACTACACGGCTTCCGAGATCATGGCCACGGTCGGTGGGTCGATGGCGATCTATGCCGCGATTCGCGCCTTCGTCGGTCGCGGCGACAACGCGGTGATTGTCTCGCCGGCGTACGCCATCTACTCGAACGCGGCGATCATGGCCGGCGGCGAGCCTCGACCCGTGCCGCTCCGGCACGAAGGCGGCCGCTTTCACCTGGACCTCGATCGCTTGCGCGCGGCCATCGACGCCAACACGCGCATGGTGGTCGTCAACAGCCCGTCCAACCCTGCGGGCTGGATGATCACCGTCAACGAACAACGCGCGCTGCTCGATCTCGCTGAGACGCACGACCTGGTGATCCTGTCGGACGAAGTCTACGAGCGGCTCGTCTACGACGACGGCTTGTCGATCGCCCCGTCATTCGCGCGCCTGCCGCACGATCGCAACCGTCTCATCGTGGTGAACAGCTTCTCGAAGACCTACAACATGACCGGCTGGCGGCTTGGCTGGGCCCAGGCCAGCGAAACCACCATCAAGACGATGTATCGCGCAGTGGAGTTCATGACCTCGAACCCATCGGCCATGGTGCAGCAGGCCGGCATCGTCGCGCTTCGTGACGGCGAGCCGTGCGTTCGCGATCTGCGCGCGCACTACGCCGCCCGGCGGGCCGATGTCGTGACCGCCCTCTCGGCGCTCCCGGGCGTGGACCTGCCGGAACCACAGGGATCGTTCTTTGCGTTTCCGAGGATTGCCGGCCTCGCCGATTCAACCGCGTTCGCGACGCGGCTGTTGCGCGATACCGGACTGGCGATCGCGCCGGGCGTGGGGTTCGGGGAGTCGGGAGAGGGATATGTCCGAATCTGTTTCGCGGCCAGCCAGCCGACAGTGACGGCGGCCCTCGATAAGTTTCGGCATTTCCTGCCGGGACAGTTGTAGAGGCGGGTCTTTAGACCCGCCTCCACGACCGCTACTTCGCCATCTTCCTGGCGTACTGCAGTTCCGGCCGTTCGTCGCCGGCGTCCTTGCAGATCTCCACGATCTGCTTGAAATAGCCCTTCGCCTTCGACCGCTGCTTCGTCGCCTCGGCCGCCTTGCCCGCGCCGTAGAGCGCGAGGAACCGGTTGGGTTCCTTCTTCGTCACGGCCTCGAAGGCCGCCAGCGCCTCTTTGGGCCGGCCGGCCTCGAGCAGCATGAAGCCGTACATCTCGCGTGCCGGGGCAATGGGACCGGGCGTGACCGCGGCCTTGTCGGTCTTGTCCTCGTCGTTGGCGACGGCCGCCATCGCGGCAATCGCTTCGGCCTTCTTGCCTTCGGCAAACATCACCCACGCTTCGGCGCCACGGCGCTGAATGTCGACCTGCTCCGTCCAGTACGCGTCCTTCATCTCGATCTCGCGATCGCGCAACGCTGTGAGGCGGGCAATGTCGGCGGCCGCTTCGGCGGGCCGGCCCGACCGCGCAAAGCCAATGGCACGAGCAAAGTGCGTGATCGCTTCGGTGTAGGGCGTGTTCGGCGCCGGCCACGGCTTGAGCGTCGTGGCTTCGGCCCACTGGCCGCGTTCCATCGCATAACGCGCTGGAATCGCCGCGAGGGCAAACGTATTTGCGCTGCCCGCGTCAGCGCCGCCAGGAGCCGCCAACGTCTTCTCGGCAGCCATCGCGACAATGTCGACCACGGCCTTGGCTTGTTTATCCATGCCCATCTGCAGATAGGCGTAGGTCATGTAGTCGCGGGCGTGCTGGGCTTCGCCCATGCCGGTGGGGCTCTTCTCGGCTTCGCTGGCCGAGCGGAGGTTGGTCGCGACCGACTCTTTCCATTCGCCGACGCGCGTGAAGGTGTGCGACGGCATATGCAGCGCGTGTGGCACCGACGGCGCAATGTCCGCATACGCGCGCGCGGCCGGCAGGGCCTTGGCCGCCAGCGCCGGCACGTCGTAGGCGTGGATGATGTAGTGCGCCAGGCCGGGGTGATTCGGCATCCGCTTGTAGAGGGGTTCGAGAATCTCGGCGGCCTTCAGGTTCTGGGCGAACGTCTTGTCGCTCGGCAGCGCGGTCTGCGCAATCGCCAGCGCCCAGAAGATGCGCGCTTCCACATCGTCACGATTCAGGCTGGCGACCAGTTCAGTGGCGCCCTCGTAGGCGACGACGCGCGCACGCTGCGTGGTCACGTCGGCGCTCGAGAAGAGACCGGCGACCGCATCGATATAGCCCTTTTCCCTGGGCGACGGCGAACCGGTCGACAGCGCCTTGTCGATCGCGGCCTTGCCGTTGGCAATGACCTGCGCCGACCGTTGGCCGGCAAACGGATTGCCCCAGTAGGTCAGCGCCACCCCCCAGTGCGCCATGGCGCAGTTGGGATCCTTCTTGGCAATCGCCTGGAATAGCGCACGGGCTTCGGGGAACCAGAACGAGTGGAGCTCGGCGACCGCCAGGTTGAAGTCGTCCTTGACCTCGGGGCTGCAGGAGGTCTTGAAATCGACCGTACCAGCCTTGATCGCGCCAGGCTTGGCATTGTGGTCGTGCTGTTCGGTTTGCGCCCACGCCGGCGTCGCCAGCGCGAGCCCGAAACACATACAAATTACCAGTCGCTTCATTGTCATCTCCTCGGCAGCACTAAAGTGCTGCCCTCCTGGCACTACCGCCGGCACTGGAGTGCCGGCCTTCTGGCACTATTTATCTCGGCCGAAACTCAAACGGTCCAACCCCATGCGGCCGTTGCTGATCACCAGCAGGGGATCCAGCAACGTCCTCAGATTCTCGAGCGGGTTGGCGTCGACCACCAGCAGGTCGGCCTCGAAGCCCGCCTCGACCACGCCGATGCGTTTCTCGAGTCGCAGCATCTCGGCATTGACCAGCGTCGCCGACTGCAGCGCCGCCAATGGCGCCAGGCCGGCCGCGTTCAGCATCACCACTTCACGAGACACCCGTGCCACGCTGTTCGGTCCGTAGCCGGTGTCGGACCCGGCCACGATCTTCACGCCGAACTTGTGCGCGCGCTGGATGGCGCCCTTGAGGATCGGCTGCATCATCTCGCCCCGCCGCTTGAGCCCGGCGTTGTCGTAGTCACCGCCGGCGTCCGCCAGGTCATTGACGATGTCGGCGGTCGGGTCGAAGAAGGTGCCCTGCTTGGCCATGAGCTGCAGCGTGTCGTCGGCCAGGTAGGTGCCGTGCTCGATGCTGCGCACGCCGGCGCGGACCGCGGCGTCGGCGCCCTCGGCGCCATGTGCGTGGGCCATCACCGGGATGTTCTTCGCCCCGGCCTCGACCACGAGAATACGCAGCTCTTCCTGGCTGTAGATCTGACGGCGGGGGTCGGTATCGGGCGTGCCGGCGCGCTCGGTCGCGTTGGTCTTGATCCAGTCGACGCCGCGCGACAGGTTGGCCCGCACCACGCGGCGAATGGCATCGGCGGGCGACGCCCCGGCCATCAACCCGCCCTCATCCGGGAAATCGAGAAAGAACTCGGCCGCGACGCCGGGACGGACGTGGTACCCGGTGGCGATCATGTCCGGACCGGCGGCATGTCCCTTCCGCACGAGTTCGCGCAGGCCGACGTCCGTAAAGTGCGACACGCCGGCGCTGCGCACGGTGGTCACACCGCTGTCGAGCGCGGCCCGCAGCTGCGCCAACGACGTGATGTGCACGTGCGCGTCGATCAACCCCGGCACGAGATATCGGCCCTTGAGGTCAACCACGGTCACACCGGCCGGCGCCGCACCCGGGCCGACGCGTTCAATCACGCCACCGCGCACCACGACCGTCGCATTGTGCGTGATGGTGCCGGTGCGCACGTCGACGACCGAGGCATTGGTCAGGGCCAGTGGTTCCTGGGCTGGCACGCCGCCGCGCTGCGCCGTGACCGAGACGACAGCAGCCAGGGACACTACGGCAGAGAAGGCGAAACGTCGCATCGACGAAGGATACCCGAGTTAAATCCGACCCAGCTCGTCGGTGTTGGCCATTCAGAGAAGCCAGCGCCAGTTCGGCGACGCTTTCGGCCCGCTCCCTGCGCGGCGTGCCGCTGGGACGAAAATATCCGTAAGATAGGTGCAGTCAATCACTTACGGGCCGTGAGTGACACCCCCCACAGGCAGAGCCCGACGATTCAGGCAAGGAGCGCACATGCACGCGCCAATCAAGTACGCAGAGAAGGGTCTTTCGATCGCTGCCAATGGCATCTGGCAGGTATTTTCACAACTCAACAAGATCAGCCAGAACCCATCGTTTACGCCACGCTGGTCCGAGAAGCCGCTGTTGAAGTCGCACGAGAAGACCAAGCCGCCCCTGGGGTGGCCGCGGCAGACCGACTCGCTCTGTCCGACGTGCGTGCGCGAAGCGCGCCAAGCCATTCTCGACGGCACCCGGCCACTCGATACCCTGCTCAACGAAAAGGTCGGCGAGATCAAGGCCACCATCGACGAGAAGGACGGCAAGATCGTGATGATGAAGGATTGCCCGATCCACGGGCACTTCGAAGACACGATGGCGATCGATACCGCCTTCTTCAAGCACCTCGAGGCGGTCTTTCCGGGCCGTGACATCCGCGCCCACAACGATGAAAAGCTCCACAACCACGGCAGCTCGACGATCAAGCACGGTCGCGGCTCGGTGCTGACCGTCGACCTCACCAATCGCTGCAACATGATGTGCGACCCCTGCTTCATGGACGCCAACCAGGTCGGGTTCGTGCACGAGCTCACCTGGGACGACATCAAGACGGTGCTCGACAACGCCATCACCATCAAGCCGAAGCGGCAGATGTCGGTGCAGTTCTCGGGTGGCGAGCCGACGCTGTCGCCCTACTTCCTCGACGCCGTCCGTTACGCGAAGACCGTCGGCTACAACTCGGTGCAGGCGGCCACCAACGGCATCGAGTTCGCCAAGAGCCCCGACTTTGCCAAGGCCGCGGCGGAAGCGGGCCTGCGCTATGCCTACCTGCAGTTCGACGGCATCGGCAACGCCGCCAACTCGCACCGCCGCGTCGGCAACCTGTTCGACGTCAAGCTGCGGGCGATCGAGAACCTCTACAACGCCGGCGTCGACATCGTGCCGGTGATCACCATCGTCAACGGCGTCAATAACGAGCAGGTCGGCCGCGTGATCGAGTTCGCGCTCGACAACCCGAAGAAGATCAACTTCCTGTCGTTCCAGCCCGTCAGCTTCACCGGCCGCGACGAAGAGATCACCCCCGAACGCCGCGCCGCGCAGCGCTACACCCTGTCGCACCTGGCGCACGACGTGAAGAACCAGACCGGTCTTGGCGAGCCGACCCGCGACTGGTTCCCGATTTCGTTCATCGGCACGTTCAGCGACTGGGCGGACGTGGTGAAGGGGCCGCAGAACGACTGGGGCGCCCTCTCGTGCGGGTGCCACCCCAACTGCGGCATCGGCATGGGCCTGATGATCGACAAGGAAACCAAGGAAGCGGTGCCGGTCACCGCCTTCATCAAGGCCGAACAGCTGGCCAAGGACGTGGCCGCAGTCAACGATGCCGCGCGCGGCAAGTTCCTGACCATTGCCGGCATGGCGCTGGCGCTGGCGCGCAACTACGACCCGTTCAAGGCGCCGACGCACTTCAAGCTGAGCGACCTGCTGCAGAAGTTCGACAAGACGCTGGGCGCCACCAACCGCGACTACGGCAAGGTGAGCGCCGACCGGACGATGGCCGATATCGAGAAGCGGCGATCGGATCGCTGGAACTTCCTGTTTATCGCGGGCATGTGGTTCCAGGACCTGTTCAACTACGACTTCCGCCGCACCGAGATGTGCATCATCCCGTATGCCACGCAGATGGGCGAAATCTCGTTCTGCGCCTACAACACCGGCATCGGCTGGCGGAACATCATCGAGAAGATGCACATGACGGCGACGCTCACCAAGTGGTACGACGAGCACGGCCGTCACGAGATCTTCGCCGGCAACAAGCCCGTGCCGCTGGCGACCACGGCCCACTCGCTGACGCTGAACGCCGAGGCCGTCGCGGCCGGCGCGCAGACCGACCTCGACGACCTGGGCATTGCCAAGAACTCGCGCGACGAGAAGCTCGCCGCGCAGAAGAAGAAGCGGAACATGACCCCCGAAGAGCTGCGCCATCACGCCGAGATGGAGAAGCTCTACCGCAAGGAAGTGCTCAAAGAGCAGCCGGGCGTCCCGGTGCTGCAGATCCAGGGCTTGAAGAAAGCGCAGCAGCCCACCACCCACTAGGTCCCACGGTTGTTCGCAGGCGGACACTGACACTCCGCCTGCGAGCAACTCGCTTCCCCACTTCCAGACTTCAGGCCCGTTTTCTCAATCCATCTCAGGCACGGGACATGCTCTTGCCTATCCGGCTGAAGCCGGATGCTACAGGTGTGGCGTCCGCCTTCAGGCGGAGCTGACATGGACACTTTTCTTCGCGACCTGACGTTTGCCTTCCGCACGTTGAAGCGGCAGCCGGCATTCACGACCACCGCCGTGCTGACCATTGCCCTCGGCATTGGTGCGACCACGGCGATCTTCAGCGTGGTCAACGCCGTGCTGCTGCGGCCGCTTCCGTACAGCGAGGCGGCCAGGCTGGGCACGGTCTGGGCCGACCTGCGCAACCGCAACGTGGTCGACTTCCCCATCTCGCCGGGAGATTTTCACGACCTGCAAACCGTGCTGACGCAGTTCGACGGGGTCGCGGGGCTGAACTCATTCCGGCCGACGGTCGGCGGCGATGGCCAGGGCGATGCCGAGCAGGTGTTTGGTGCCGGCGTCACCCCCAACCTGCTGCCCCTGCTCGGCCACCGCATCCACATCGGTCGCGGCTTCGTGGACGATGATGCCCGGCCCAATCCGGCGCAGCCGCCGCCCGCCGCCGGGGCGCCGCCGGCCGCCGCCGCGGCGGCACCACCGCCGCTGCCGACCATGGCCGTGATCAGCTACGAGTTCTGGCAGCGCCGCTACGGCGGCAACGCCGAGATCGTCGGCAAGACCATCGAACTGGGAAACGGGCGGGCCGAGGTGGTCGGGGTGCTGGCGCCCGGTTTCGAGCTCCTGTTTCCGCCGGGCACCGATGTCGAGCCGCGGCCCGACATCCTGGTGGCCAATCGCGTGAACTACCAGGAGGGCTCCCGCAACAACGTGTTCCTGCGGGTCGTCGCCAGGCTCAAGCCCGGCGTCAGTTTCGACCAGGCCCAGGCCGAACTCGATCGCCTGTCGGCCGACCTTCGGGGCCGCTTCCCGATCAAGCAGACCGCCAACTCGAACTTCCGCATCGAGCCGATGCATGCCGACCTGGTGGCCGACGTGAGGCCGCAACTGATGGCGCTAATGGGCGCCGTCGTGTTCGTGCTGTTGATTGCCTGCGCCAACGTGGCCAACCTGCTGCTGGTGCGAGCCTCGTCGCGGGAGCGGGAGTTGGCGGTACGTGCGGCGATCGGCGGCAGCCGCTGGCGGCTGGTCCGCCAGTTGGTGGCTGAAAGCCTGGTCCTTGCCAGCGCCGGCGGCCTGGTCGGACTGTGGCTGGCGCAGTTCGGCCTTGATGCCCTCATCCAGCTCGCGCCCGAAGCCCTGCCGCGGGCAACAGCGGTGTCGCTCGACGGTCCGGTACTGGCGTTCACGGCCGCGTCGGCGTTTATCGCGGCACTGATCTTCGGGGTCGCGCCGGCGTGGAAGGCATCGCGGCCCGACGTCATGGACGTGCTCCGTTCGAGCGGGCGGCTCGTCGGCAGCGGCTCCAGCCGCTGGCTGCGCGACGGCGCGGTGGTCGCCGAAGTGGCGTTGGCCTTCGTCCTGCTGGTCGGCTCGGGGCTGATGATTCGCACCTTCATCGCGCTCCAGAACGCCGACCCGGGGTTCGACCCGCAGGGTGTGCTGACGTTCATCATCCAGAACAACCGCGCGCAGGGCGCCGGGGAACTCGCCACCTTCCAGCGCACGACGCTGGAGCGGTTGAAGGGGCTGCCAGGCGTGATCGACGCCACCTCCGCCGGTCCACTGCCGCTCGACGGTCAGAACTCGCTGGCGCGCTACGGCCCGCTCGAGGCCGCCACCGACCCCGCGAAGTTCCAGCAAGCGATCACGCACTTCGTGCAGCCCGGGTACTTCGAGATGACACGCACGGCGATGGTCGCCGGCCGCGCGTTCACCGGCGAGGACAACCGGCCCGAGGCGCGCGTGATCATCATCGACGACCTGCTCGCCGCGCGGCTCTTCCCGTCGGGCAACGCCGTCGGACAGCAGATGCTCGCGCGCGTCACCACTGATGAACCGCAGACCTTCCAGGTGATTGGCGTCTCGCGGCACCAGCGGCACACCACCATGATGAACGACGGGCGTGAGGGGATGTTCTTCCCGGACGGCTACGCCAATTTCGGCGCGGCGTTTCGATGGGCCGTCCGCGCCAACGGCGACCCGAACGCCATCGCGGCGACGGTCCGCCATGCCATGACGCAACAGGATGCGCGGCTGCTGCTCACCGAAGTCCGACCGTGGCAGGACTTCATCGACGAGGCGATCGCCCCGACGCGCTTCGCGCTGGTCCTGATCGCCGTGTTTGCCGGCGTCGCCGCCGTGCTCGCCATCATCGGGTTGTACGGCGTCCTGGCGACCACCGTGCGGCAACGCACCACCGAGATGGGCGTGCGCATGGCCTTTGGCGCATCGAGCCGCAGCATTCTGCAACTGGTCATTGGCCAGGGCATGCGTCTGAGCCTGGTGGGCATCGCCGTGGGCTTGCTGGCCGCCACCGTCCTGACGCGGATCATGGCGAGCCTGCTGGTTGGCGTGACGGCCACCGATCCGGCGACCTACGCAACCATGGCCGTGCTGTTCGCCATGGTCGCGGCGTTTGCAGCGTGGGTGCCGGCGCGCCGCGCCGCGGCCCTCAATCCCAATGTCGCGCTGCGCGACGAATAGTAAGCCACAGGGGACACAGAGGGCACAGAGTCAAGCCTTCTAAATGCGGCCGGCTTCGAACGGGCGGACGCGCGTGTTGAAGAATTAACTCGGTGTCCTCTGTGTCCTCCGTGGCTTATGATGGCGGCGCATGAGCGACTCGGCCTCCCGCCTCGTCACGCTGTCGGCTGCCCGCTGGCGGCTCTCGATCATCCTGACGGCGGCAATGACCGCGATCTACGTCGGGTTCATCCTGCTGATCGCCTTCAACAAGGAGCTGCTCGGCACGGTGCTGATGCCCGGGCTCAGCCTGGGCATCCTGCTGGGCGTGCTCGTGATCATCGCGGCGTGGGTGCTGATCATGGTCTACGTGCGGTGGACCAACGCCAACTATGACGTCGCGGTGGCCGAGATCCGCCGCGCGCACCGGGAGGGCCGCTAGTGTCGGGCGAGCCCAACATCACCGCGATGGCGGGCTTCATCCTCTTCATCGTCCTCTCGCTGGTCATCACCTGGTTCGCGGCACGCCGCACCCACAGCACCAAAGACTTCTACGCGGCCGGCGGCTCGGTCACCGCGCTGCAGAACGGCCTGGCCCTGGCCGGCGACTACATGAGCGCGGCCAGCTTCCTCGGCATCGCCGGACTCGTGGCGCTGTCGGGCTTCGACGGCTTGATCTACTCCATCGGCTTCCTGGTCGGCTGGCCGGTGGTGGTCTGCCTGATCGCCGAGCCGCTGCGTAACCTGGGCCGCTACACCTTCAGCGACGTCGTGGCGTTCCGGCTTCGCCAGGCGCCGGTCCGCGTCGCGTCGGCGGCGGGCAGTCTGGCGGTGATTGCGTTCTACCTGATCGCGCAGATGGTCGGCGCCGGCAACCTCATTCGGCTGCTGTTCGGCCTCGACTACGAGCTCGCCGTCGCCATTGTCGGCATGGTGATGCTCGCGTACGTGCTGTTCGGCGGGATGATTGCGACCACGTGGGTGCAAATCGTGAAGGCGGTGCTGCTGTTGTCGGGCGCCTTCATGCTGGCGATGATGGTGCTGGCGCAGTTTTCATTCAACCCGCTGGCACTGTTCGCCGCGGCTGCGGAGCAATACGGCCCCGCGGTGCTGGCGCCGGGCCGGCTGGTCTCGGACCCGATTGACGCCATCTCGCTCGGCCTGGCGCTGATGTTCGGCACCGCCGGCCTGCCGCACATCCTGATGCGCTTCTACACCGTTCCGGACGGCCGCACGGCGCGCGTGTCGGTGGCCTACGCGACGGCCATCATCGGCGGCTTCTACCTGCTGACCTTCATTCTCGGCTTCGGCGCGATGGTGCTGGTCGGCCAGGACGCCATTCGCGCCGTCGACGCCGGCGGCAACATGGCGGCGCCGCTGCTGGCCGAAGTGGTCGGCGGGCAGGCGTTCCTGGGGTTCATTGCAGCCGTGGCCTTCGCCACCATCCTGGCGGTGGTTGCCGGCCTGACGCTGGCCGGCGCCGCCACGCTGTCGCACGACGTCTACGTGAACGTGTTCCGTCATGGCCACGCCCCGGAGAAAGAGCAATTGCTGGTCGCGCGCGTCTCGACCATCGTGCTGGCGCTGCTGTCGATCGGGCTCGGCATCGCCTTCAAGGGCCAGAACGTGGCCTACATGGTCGGCCTGGCGTTTGCCATTGCCGCCAGCGCCAACTTCCCCGCCCTGATCCTGTCGATGTTCTGGCGGCCGTTCACCACCCGCGGCGCGCAGGCCTCGATCCTGTTCGGCACGGTGGCGACGCTGGCGTTGATCTGGATGTCGCCGGCCATCCAGATCGACCTGCTGAAGAACGCCACCGCCTACTTCCCCTATCGCAACCCGGGCCTCTTCACCATCCCCCTGTCGTTCGTCATCGGCATCGTCGTCTCGCTGGCGGCACCCGAGAAGGCGGCGACCGACGGGTTCGCCAGGCTCGAACAGCAGATCCACTTTGGAGCGACAGACGACGCGGCATAATGGAACCCGGCATGCCGCGCCTCCGTCTGTTGACTCTGAGCCCCGCTTGACTGGTATTCAGCTCCACAACCCACGCATTCGCTATTCCCTGTTCGCGCTCTGGCTGCTCGTGGTGGTCGGCGCGCTGTACCTGTACTTCTTCGAGCGCGAAGCCGTGCAGGCGGCGATGCGCGAAAAGATGTCGGCGTCGTTCTGGGCCGCGGCGATCGCCTACCTGCTGATCGGCGCGCTGCGCGCCTTCACGCTGGTGCCGGCGACCTTCCCGCTGCTGATCGCCATGCCGTTCTTCGACCCGTGGGTGCTGCTGGCGCTCACGCTGCCGTGCATCGCGATCTCCTCGTCCATCTGCTACTTCTTTGCCGAGGCCATCCACATGGATGAACTGTTCGAGCGGAAGTACCCGGCGCAGATTCGCCGCCTCAAGGAATTGCTGCAGTCCTACCAGCTGCCAATCATCATCGGCTGGAGCTTCATGCTATTCCTGCCCACCGATCTCATCTGCTACGTGTGCGGCACGCTGAAGATCAACTTCAAGAAATTCCTGTTCGGCGTGGTCGTCGGCGAGGGGACGGTCTACGGCATCTACATCTTTCTCGGCGACTGGGTGCTGCGCAGCTAGCGGCGTCGAGCCGGGCGCGTGCTTTCGGTTGCGTATTCCTCACCTGCCAGATAGCGTGCGCGATCCGCGGGATCGTAGATCCTCGCCTGTCCGGCCACATTGAACCGGGGCGGCCAGTCGAGGCCGCCGATCTCGGCGTGGCCGCGGAACCGATCGCGAAAGTCCGGCTCCTCTCGCCGTTCCAGCAGGATGTACGGGGTCCGGCCCTGGGCCGACAGCCAGGTCACGGCGCGGTCGAGCCACGCGGGGTCGAGCGAATCCCAGAGCACGGCGTCACGGCCCGCATGGAAACGCACGCTGCCGCTCTGCCACACCGTGATCAGCACCGCGTTGGCGGGCAGGCGTTCGCTGACCAACGCCGCCGTCTCGCGATAGCGTCCCTCCAGTCCCTGCAGCGCGAGCACATCGCGAGCACCCGCCACCTGCACGCCCAGCAGGGCCAGCGCCACCGTGCCGATGGCGACCACGCCGCGCATGCGTCCGCGGTCGGCGAGCCGCACCGCCACGCTGCACGCCACGACGATCATCAGGACAATGGCGGGGATCAGGAACCGGAGATACCACCATTCGGGATAGGGACGATAGAGCAGGTAGATCGTGGCGACGCCGCCGGCGAACGCCAGCAGCCAGCACGCCGCGCGCCGGGCTTCGCCCGTCAGCAGGAACGGCGCGCCGAGTGCGACCAGCGGAAACACCGTTTGTGTCTGGTAGATCGCCCGGCCGTACTGCGACAGGTTGGCGCCAGCGTGCGACAGGCTGAACAGCTCCTCGACTTCGCCGTAGCCGCTGCCGGCGACGCTGCCGTAGAGCACATGGTTGAGCCACATCAGGCCCGCCACGCCGGGTAGCGCTCCGACAACCAGCCACGCGACCGGCCGCAGCGGTGGCGGCTGTCCCGGCAGCCACTGAAGGGCCGCAACGATCACGGCCAGCGGCGCAAGGTTCGGACGGACGAGAATGGCAAGGCCCACCAGGACACCTGCCAGGATGGTCCGGCTGATGCCGGACGCTACATCCGGGGAGGTCCGGCTAAAGCCGGACACCACATTGACGTCCGATGTAGTGTCCGGCTTTAGCCGGACCGCGACGGCCAGCGCCGCCATCCACAACGCGGCGGTCGCGATGTCGTTCATCGGCTGCACCACCTGAAACAGCACGATCGGGCTGGCGGCGGTGAGCACGGCGGCGGCCACGCCGGCCAGGCCGCCGGCGAGACGATTGGCCAGAATGAATGCGCACCACACCAGGACGAACCCCGCCAGCGGCGTCACCGCGAACACCGCATCGGGTCCGCCGAGCGCGTAGAACGGTGCCATCAGCACCGAAAAGCCCGGCGCGCATACCGGCGACGCCGCATCGGGCCGCACCGGCGACGGAATGAATCCGCCCGGCGCCAGCGTGCGCGAGGCGTCCGGCCACGGCGCATCGACAGCCAACGGGCTCGCCGGTTGCCACTGCCCGGTGCCGAACGCTGCGGCCATCAACGCATAACAGGAGGAGTCAGAGCCGCCAACCGCGCGAGTGCCACGCACGAAGCCGAACGCGGCCAGCGCCAAGGCCGCCGCCAGCGCCAACACCACGGGGAGGCCACCTGCGCCAAAGCGACGGCGCCCAAGCCGGCGTGGCTCAAGATTCATTTAGAGAAACGGTACTTGATCAGGACCTGGACTGCCCGGACGCCGTCGCGCCAGCCGATTTTCTTGCCCTGCGCGCGGCTGCGCGGCTCGAACCGCACCGGCAATTCGAGAATGGCGTGGCCCTCGCGCAGCAGCTTCGCCGATATCTCGGGCTCGATGTCGAAGCGATTGCACTCCAGCCCCAGCCCGCGGGCAATGTCGGCGGTCATCACCTTGTAGCAGGTCTCCATGTCGGTGAGCCGGCCGCCGAACAGCACGTTGGTCACCCCGGTCAGCACCTGGTTGGCGAAAATCGACAGCCACGGCGCGTCGGGGCGCCCCGCGAGGAAGCGGGACCCGTAGACCACCTGCGTCCGTCCTTCCAGGATCGGCTGCACCAGCACGGCCAGTTGCGCCGGATCGAGTTCCAGGTCGGCGTCCTGGATGGCGACGATGGTGCCCGTCGCCTCGGAGAAGCCGGTGCGAATGGCGCTGCCCTTGCCGCCGTTCTGTGCGGCGTGGATGATGCGCAGCTCGGGCCGGACCGGCAGGCGGTCCAGCACCTCGCGGGTGCCATCCGTGGACCCGTCATTGACGACGAGAATCTCGCGCGGGGCGGGCAGGTTGATCACGAGCAGCCGCTCGATGACCTCGGCCACGGTCCGCGCTTCGTTATAGACCGGTACGACGATTGAAATCAGGGGCAACAATGACGGTTCGGAGTGAGGGATTAGAAGAAACCGATGGCCGCATCTGCGTTGTCTGGGTCATCTGCGGCCCTGGTCGTTGTCGAGCTGCGTTCGATTCTACGTGCAGGGATGCCTGCGTAGATAGCAGATCCTGCGAGCTTCGACCCCTTGAGGACGACGCTCAGCGCGCCGATCTGGCACTTCTCGCCGGCCTCGACGTTGATGCCGACCATGCTGCCCAGCCCCACGGTGACGAACCGGCCCAGCTTGACCGGCCCGGTCTTGACCATGCCGGCCTCCACCGTGTGCCCCGACAGGTGCACGCTTTCGCCAATCACCACGCCATCCCCGAACTCCAGCATGTTGTGGTCGGAAATCGACAGGCTGTTGATGTGGACGCCGCGGCCGATCGTCGCCCCATTCCACCGCATGTACAGCGTCCACAGCGCCGAGGCGCGAAAGAACGTGCCGACGAAGACCCGCACGATGTGCGTCGAGACCATGTAGCGCACCCAGTCGAGGAGCGGCCACTCGAGGTCGCGCAGCTTCCAGGCACCGTTCGGCGCCGTCCGCCAGCCGCACACGCGGGTCGAGAACGCCGACAGCGCCACCAGCACGAACGCGAACAACAGGTAGGCCGGCACCAGCGTGGTGGCGACAATCGCCGGACGGATGAATGCCGGGATCGACCAGGTCAGCGTCCACGTCCAGAAATAGAAGGCGGGCAGCACCGACAGGCCGAAGACCAGGCTCTGCACGATGAACATCGAGAGCACGGTCCAGGCGACGCGGCCAGCCTGCGCAGGGGTCACGGCGCAGAAGGTAGCATATAGGTGGACGAACCTAAAGGTTCGTCCCCACGTCATGAAGGAGCCACTTGTCCTCGTCCCCGGCATTGACGGCACCGGGCTGCTGTTCTACCGGCAGCTGCCGCTGCTCGAGCCGCGCTACGCGGTCACGGCCACGCGGCTGCGCGATGACGCGCGGTCGATGGACCAACTGGTCGCCGACCTGCACCGGACGGTGTCGGGCGCGTCCGACGGCCCGGTGACGCTGCTCGGCGAGTCGTTCGGCGGCGCCCTGGCGCTCAGCTACGCACTGGCATACCCTGAACGCATTGGCCGGCTGGTCATCCTCAACTCGTTCGCGCATTTCGGGTCGCCGGCCCGGTTGTGGCTTGGGTATCACGTGTTGCGCGCCACGCCCTGGGGCATGATGCGGCTGGTGCGCCAGTTGAACAGCCGCCGCATGCATTCCCCGGGCACCGACCGCGAGGAAATTCGGCGGTTTCTCGAGTTGATGCGCCACACCACCCGCGAAGGCTACCTGTCGCGCCTGCGCATCCTGCGCGACTACGACATTCGCGCACAACTGCCCGACCTGCAGGTCCCGGTGCTGTACCTCGCCGCCGATCGCGACGTGCTGGTGCCATCGGTGGACCAGGCGCGCCTGATGGCGTCGCTGACACCGCAAGCCAACATGCGCGTGCTCGAAGGCCACGGCCATAGTTGCCTGATTGCTCCGGACCTCGACCTGGCGCGGATTCTCGACGAGTGGCCAGCCCGATGACAATCGTCACCATGGCCCAGAACGTTCCCGGCCCGGTGGCCGTGGCGCGCCTCGTTGCTGGCGGCGCCGCTGCCATCAAGATCGAGCCACCGCTGGGCGACCCGCTCGAGGGCTTCTGCAAGCCGTGGTACGACGAGCTGCACGCAGGCATCACCGTCGTGCGGATCGACCTGAAGTCGGAGGACGGCAAACGCACGCTGACCGACCTTCTGGGATCGGCCAGCGTGTTCGTGGCCAGCCACCGGCCGGCGGCGCTCGCTCGCCTTGGCCTCGATGCCACGTCGCTCGGCCAACGCTTTCCGTTGCTTCGTCACCTGAACATCGTCGGCGACACCGCGAATCCTGAGACACCGGGACACGACGTGACCTACCAGGCGCAGGCCGGCCTGTTGGCCGACGGCCTGCCACGCACCCTGCTCGCCGACCTGTTCGGCGCCGAACGCGCGCACGCCGCGGTGCTCGAATTGCTGCACGCAGGCCCTGGCGGCCGTCGCGTGATCGGGTTGCTCGACTCGCTGACGAGCCTGACTGCTCCGCTACGGCATGGCCTCACGGCGCCGGGCGGACTGCTCGGTGGTGCGAACCCGGCCTACGGCGTGTACGCGGCCAGCGATGGCCTCGTGGCGGTCGCGGCCCTGGAACCACACTTTCGCGCCCGGTTGTACGCCGCCCTCGGCCTGGCCGACGGCTCGCCACTGACTGACGCGTTCAAGACGAACACCGCTGCCGCATGGGAAACGTGGGCTGCGGAGCGCGACATCCCGATCAAGACAGCCACCGACTAGACACCTATTCAACACCAATCAGACACAGGCTTATGACTGCTCCAGATCCGCTCAAGACGGCCTACGAACATGCCACCCGTTTCATCAACGACGTGAAGGAGCGGCGCGTTGGTTCACGCGTCGAGCGCGCGGAGTTGCTCACGGCGCTCGGCGGACCGCTGCCGGCTGGAGCCTTGGACGCCGCGGCGGTGATCGACCAGCTCGCGGTCGCGGCCGAGCCCGGAATTGTCTCGACCATCGGTCCGCGTTATTTCGGGTTCGTGACCGGTGGCGCCGTGCCGGTGACGGTGGCCGCCGACTGGCTGGTGAGTTCGTGGGACCAGAACGCCTGCCTCTACGTGACCTCGCCGGCGGTGTCGGTCATGGAAGACATCGTCTCCGGGTGGATCGTCGAGCTGCTCGGCTTGCCGGCCACGGCCGGCGTCGGGTTCGTCACCGGGTGCCACATGGCGAACTTCACGTGCCTGGCGGCCGCGCGGCACGAGGTGCTGCACCGCGCCGGGTGGAATGTCGAGACCCAGGGACTGCAGCGGGCGCCGCGGGTACGGGTGCTGGTCGGGGGCGAAGTCCACGTGTCGGCTGTCGGTGCCCTGCGCTATCTCGGGTTTGGCAGCGACGAGCTCGAGTCCGTCCCGGTCGACGGCCAGGGCCGCATGCGGGCCGATGCGCTGCGCGCGCAACTGGGCGACGGCGGCGGCCCCATCATCGTGTGCGCGCAGGCCGGCAACGTCAGCACGGGCGCCAGCGATCCGATCGCCGAGATCGCCGCCATCGCCCATGCGGCCGGCGCGTGGGTCCACGTCGACGGCGCGTTCGGGCTGTGGGCCGCGGCCGTGCCGGAACTGCAAGCGCAGGTGCGCGGCATCGAGACCGCCGACTCGTGGGCAACCGACGCGCACAAATGGCTCAACGTCCCGTACGACTCCGGCCTCGCGATTGTTGGCGATACGGCTCCGCTGCGTGCCGCCATGGGCATGAAGGCCTCGTACCTGCAGCGCGGCGACGACGAAGAGCGCATCGGGATGGACTGGACGCCTGAATCGTCGCGCCGCGCGCGGGTCGTCCCGCTCTATGCGCTGTTCCGCACGCTCGGCCGCGACGGCATCGCGAACCTGGTCCGCGGCAACTGCGCGCTCGCCCGGCGAATTGCCGCCCGGCTCGCGGCCGAGCCCGGCATCACCATCCTGAACGACGTCGTGCTGAACCAGGTGCTGGTGCGGTTCCAGGACGATGCGATGACGCGGGACGTGATCGCGCGCATCCAGGCCGAGGGCACGTGCTGGGCGGGTGGCGCATTCTGGCAGGGCCAGCAGGCCATGCGCATCGCGGTGTCGAACTGGTCGACGACCGAGGCCGACATCGATCGATCCGCCGACGCCATGCTGGCGTGCTATCGCGCGGCTAGGGCCGCTTCTTAGCCGGCGCTTTTTTCGGCGCCGGGGCGGGGGTGAATTCCAGCATCACGTTGCTGATCGTCGCGATCGGGCGGCCATCGGCCGTGAAGCTATCGGTGCCGTCGGGCCTGACCACGGAGAGCTTCTCGCCGAGCACCGACACCTGACCTTCGATGGAGGCGGGCAGCATCAGGGTGATGAACTCGTCGCCGGTAGGCGCGACGGCCTTCATGCCGCCGGGACCGGCGCCGCCGCTGATGCGATCGAACAGGTCCTTCTCCGTGCGGAACTCGCTCTGCACGATCGCCCGATCGATCAGGGTGTTGTCCATCGACAGCACGCCGATGGTGGCGGTGTACTTGCGATAGGCCTGCTTCTGCTTGACCAGCTCGGCCGAATAGGTGTGGCGGGCGTGCAGCTGGAACATCATCTTCACCGGGCCTCGATGCGGCGGGATGGTGACGAGGATGCCGGCCTGCGGGTCGTGGCCGGTGAGCACGTCGCAGAAGCGGCGGCCCGTCGCGATGCCCTGCCCCAGTTCCGACGGGCATTTCCACTCGGCCTGAATCCGCGAGACGATCGGCGCCGGCGCCTTTCTCGTGGTCTTGGCCGGAGCCTTTTTTGGAGTGGCCTTGCGAGTCTGGGCGTCCAGCCCGGGCGAGATCATCAGGGCTGCACACAGCAGAGCCAGCATCACGCGCATGGGCAATTATAGACAGGAGGACAGAAGATCAGGAGAATTCGATTCTTCTGATCTCTTGTGCTCCTGACTTCTGCTCGGCTATTCGTCGTGGTCGTGGGTATGGCCGGGGACCGGCATGCCGGTGACCGACATGCTGCCGCTCCGGAGCTTCAGCAGTTCCAGGAACTCCATCCGCGTGCGTGACTGATCGCGGAGGGCGCCGAGCATGGCGCTGGTGATGGTGTAGGAGTTCTGCTTCTCGACGCCGCGCATCGACATGCACAAGTGCGTGCCCTCGCAGACCACGGCCACGCCGAGCGGCTTGATCTTCTCGGTGATGGTCTCGGCGATCTGGTTGGTCATGCGCTCCTGCAGTTGCAGGCGCCGCGCGAAAATGTCGACGAGCCGCGGGATCTTGCTGAGGCCGATCACCTTGCCGTTCGGGATGTAGGCCACGTGGCACTTGCCGAAAAACGGCAACAGGTGGTGCTCGCACATGCTGTAGAAGTCAATGTCGCGAACAATCACCATCTCGCTATAATCGACGCTGAACAGGGCGCCGTTCAGCGTCTCGTCAATGTCAGCCTGGTAGCCGCTTGTGAGAAACCTCAGCGCCTTGTCCACTCGCCGCGGCGTCTTGACCAGCCCCTCGCGGGCAGGATCTTCGCCGAGTTCGATCAGCAGCCGGTGGATCA